>SESD01000105.1_pt1 | contig 48921 bp, 33 predicted proteins | sample 3171411 | NCBI WGS metagenome assembly SESD01 (sample SAMN06051880, study PRJNA518727) | freshwater metagenome | biome: subpolar coniferous forest; feature: holomictic lake; material: water; isolation source: holomictic Lake 442, 16.5 m depth | place: Canada: near Kenora, Ontario | collected...
AGTGCGCCAAGAAACACTGAAACAGGAAGCGGCGCGCCAGGAAGCCGCACGGCAGGAAACACTGAAACAGGAGGCGGCACGACAAGAAGCCGCTCGTCAGGAGGCGCAGCGCGTGGAATCATCGCGACAGGAAACAGTGCGCCAGGAAGCGCTCAAGCAGGAGGCAGCACGCCAGGAAGCGACTCGTCAGGAAGCACAGCGCGTGGAAGCAGCACGCCAGGAATCAGCACGACAGGAAGCTTTGCTTCAAGAGGGGCTGAGCCAGGAAGCTTCGCGTCAGGAAGCCGCTCGGCAAGAAGCGCAGCGCCAGGCCGCTAGCGCCGCAAATGCCGCGGCAACAAGCGCACGCGATGCCGGGGCATCAGCAGTAGCACCGTCAGGCGGCAAGTCCTCGACCCTCGCGACGCCGAGCGGCAAAGACGCGGTTGCGCTTGCCGATGGCCGTCCTAGCCCATCCCGCGAACCAGGCACGGTGGCCGCAGCGGTCAACACACAACCTTCTCGCTCTGCCGACAAGCGGCCGGAGTCCCTGATCGACAGCCCGCGCCGCATCACATTGCTGGGACGCACAGAAAGAGACGTTCGCCTGATGATGTTTGCCGAGGGATGGCGACAAAAAGTTGAACAAAATGCACCTTTTGACTTGCTTCAAGCGGCCAAGACCGGCACTTATGTGAATCCATCGGTCACAGTGGCACTGCGGCGCGACGGCAGTGTCGAAAGCGTTGTCATCAACCGATCAAGCGGCGTGCCAGCCATCGACAATGCCGTTCGGCAAATCGTGCTGATGCTCTCGCCATACGAACCAATTCCGCGTGATCTGGCCCTGGACTATGACGTTATCGACATCCCATGGGTTTGGACCTTCGACGCTGGGCTCCGGCTTGTCCACGGAAGGCGTTAGCAACGCGGGGGTGTTGGCGCTGGCCTTCGTCACATGGCGTTTGCACAATGAGAATCAGCGTCATGCCTGCATCAAAAAAGGCCACCTCGCGGTAGCCATTTTCTAGTGGGCCAGATAACCTGAAAAATACTTGGTAGGCGCGATTGGACTCGAACCAACGACCCCCACCATGTCAAGGTGGTGCTCTAACCAGCTGAGCTACGCGCCTAAGGATTTCCCGAAGGGTCGAAGTATACCAGTACTCCCGACGCGCGCCTCTCACGAACAACTCAAAAAATTGACCTGAAATGGTTGCGCGATAATTGACGCTTACGTTAACGTCAATTGTTTATTGGAGATCACTATGGACATCGCAGGCAAAGTATTCATCGTCACTGGCGGCGCATCGGGATTGGGCGAGGGCACGGCTCGCATGCTGGCGGCCAAAGGCGGCAAAGTGGTCATTGCCGACATGCAGGCTGACAAAGGTGAGGCTATTGCCAAAGAAATTGGCGGCGCCTTCGTCAAGTGCGATGTCAGTCAGGAAATTGATGCTCAGGCAGTTGTGGCCAAGGCGGTGTCGATGGGCAAACTGATGGGTTTGGTCAACTGTGCCGGCATTGCACCAGCCGAGAAAACCGTCGGCAAACATGGCGCCCACAGCCTCAGCGTTTTCAGCAAATGCATCACCGTCAATTTGATCGGCAGCTTCAATATGATTCGGCTGGCGGCCGACGCCATGTGCAAGAACGAGCCGGAAGCCACCGGCGAGCGCGGTGTCATGATCTCTACCGCGTCTGTCGCCGCCTATGACGGCCAGATTGGCCAGGCCGCGTATAGCGCCTCCAAGGGCGGCATCGTTGGCATGACATTGCCTATCGCACGCGACTTGGCTCGTAACGGCATTCGCAACATGACCATTGCGCCCGGGATTTTCGGTACGCCCATGATGTTCGGCATGCCCAAGGAAGTGCAAGAATCGCTGGCCGCCAGCGTACCCTTTCCGTCGCGCCTGGGTACGCCGCAAGATTACGCCAAACTTGCGCTGCACATTTTTGAGAATGACATGCTCAACGGCGAAGTGATCCGACTCGACGGCGCCATCCGGCTGGCTCCACGTTAGGTGAGGCGCAACGGACGCACCCGACTGCGGAGTCGTCCAGTCGGGTGCGATTCATCGAAGGGTCGCTTGACAGGGCGCTGAGCGACCGCGTGTTCCTCAGGTTTCTACAATCGCTGTATGTCCATTCCGCAGACCTTCATCCAGCAGTTGCTGGCTCGCGCCGACGTCGTGGAGATCGTCGGCCGTTATGTACAGCTTAAAAAAGGGGGCGCCAATTTCATGGGCCTGTGCCCATTTCACGGAGAAAAATCTCCGTCGTTTTCAGTCAGCCCCGCCAAACAGTTCTATCACTGCTTTGGCTGCGGCAAAAACGGCAATGCCATCAGTTTTTTGATGGACCACGCCGGCATGACATTTGTCGAGGCAGTGAAAGACCTGGCCCAGCAATTTGGTTTACAAGTTCCGGAAGACAACGTCAACCCACTGGATCAGGCTCGTGCAGCAGAGCAGCGGCACAAGCAAAACACATTGAGCGAAGTGCTTGAGAAAGCCGGGGAGGCTTACCGAAAAAATCTGAGAGAGTCGACCAAAGCAGTGGATTACCTCAAAGGTCGCGGCTTATCGGGGGAAATCGCCAGACAGTTCGGCCTGGGCTACGCACCGACCGGTTGGCGTAGTCTGGCCAGTGTCTTCGCGAACTACGAAGACCCGCTGCTGGTGGAAAGCGGACTGGTGATCCTTAGCGCAGAAGAAGGCGGGGACGAGAAACGCTACGACCGCTTTCGTGACCGGGTGATGTTTCCGATACGCAACGTCAAAGGTGAATGCATCGGTTTTGGCGGGCGGGTGCTGGGTGATGACAAACCCAAATATCTCAACTCTCCTGAGACCCCGGTTTTCAGCAAGGGGCACGAACTGTACGGTTTGTTTGAAGCCAGAGCTGCGCTGCGCGAACATGGCTATGCATTGGTGACCGAAGGCTACATGGATGTGGTGGCGCTGGCCCAACTGGGGTTCCCCAATACCGTTGCCACGCTGGGAACGGCCTGCACGGCAGAACACGTGCAAAAGCTGTTTCGCTTTACCGATTCAGTGGTGTTCAGCTTTGATGGCGACGCCGCAGGCCGGCGTGCCGCGCGCAAGGCGCTTGACGTCGCCCTACCTTTTGCCACGGATGTGCGAAGCATCAAATTTTTATTCTTGCCGACCGAGCACGATCCTGACAGTTTCATTCGTGAGTTTGGCAAAGATGCGTTCGCGCGCTATGTCAGCGAAGCCGTTCCTTTGAGCCGGTTTCTGATTGAAGCCGCGCGTGACGGTTGCGACCTCAAGACGGCAGAAGGTCGCGCCCATATGGCCAGCAACGTCAAGCCACTTTGGACAGCGCTGCCCGACGGCGCGTTCAAGCGACAGTTGCTCACTGAGATCGCCGAGCCCATTGAAATTGATGCGCGTGAACTTTTTGCCTTGTGGTTACCACCGGTCGGCGCTGGGCACAATTCAGAGTCGCATAGGCGCGCGCATCGCGGCTCGCCCTATCAGCCCAGCGCCATGGTCACTCGACGTCTGCCGGTGCGGCCCTCGGTCGAGGCAAGAGCCAGCAATATTGTTCAATTGCTGCTTAGGAACTCTTCGTTTTGGGAACAGTTGACGGCGCTCGATCATGAATCACTGTGCGCTCTGGATGGGCAGTTTGGAGATTTCTTTCGCTGGTTCGATAGTCAGGCGCACGAGCATGGGCCGCAGCCGATGGCCGCTTTGGAAGTCGGAATGCAGGAACAGCCATTTGAAAAGATGGCACGAAAGATCATTGAGCTTGACAATCTTCAACCCTTGGGCCGTTTGATTGAGGATCCGGAAACACCCTTGACCGAATTGAAAACGGCGGTGCTGCAACTCAGACTTGACGTGCTTGATATGGAACTCCATCTCGTGCAAGCCATGCCGCCCACCGATCCGGGCAAGCGAATTCAGCAAGAGGCACTGATCAGGGAACAAAATGCCTTGCGCACACAACGGGAAAATCTGAAAAAGCTTGAACTCGCCGCCGCTGGGACGAAATTGAATTGAATTTCTGTCGTTTCGAGGTATAATCCAAAGTTGATTTCTGGCAATAGCGACAGCAGCACCTCCGGGCTCCGCCAAACGATGACACTGATCACGACCGGCTACCTCACCGCAAGGACTGCACACCAAATGTTCGCCCTCATTTTTTGCCGCTGACTTTTTGTTCAATGTTCCGCAAACTGCGCCGCTTTTTCGAAGCGCCTGTTTAATTCGCCTTTTTTTGAAGTTCTGAGGTTTTACATGCCCGCTCAAACATCCAGGAAGCTCGCCCAGTCTGTCGCCACGAAGGCTGAAGCCAAGCCGGTTGCCAAACCTAAGCCAGCCAAGGCAGTGCTTAAAGTCGCAGCCAAGGCCGCGATCAAAAAGCCCGCGTTAAAGGACAAAGCTGCGCCACTCCCCAAGTCTGCCGCCAAAGCCGCAGTCATTGCAGCGAAAAAATTTGCGTCGCCGGTTGCAGTCGCTGAAGTTGTACCGAAAAAAAAACCGGGACGCCCACCCAAGAGCACTTCCAGTGAAAACGCCGTAGCGCCGCCGACCGGGGCCAAGCGCGGCCGTAAACCGAAGATTGCAACTGCCGTGGTTAGCGTGGACAGCATCGACATGGCCGATATCGAAGCTGACCTGGTGGGAGAACCGATCGCCGCTGGCGAGAAGGTCAAGCCATTGCGCATGAAGATCAGCAAGGCAAAAGAACGCGCGTTGATGAAAGAGTTCGGTCTGGACGAAACCGTGCTGTCCGAAGAAGACATTGCCAAGCGCCGTCTGCGCCTCAAAGCCCTCATCAAACTGGGCAAGACCCGCGGCTACTTGACGCACGGAGAGATTTCAGACCACTTGCCCGACAAGCTGGTCGATGCTGAAACGCTCGAGGTCGTGATCTCCATGCTCAACGACATGGGCGTCGCAGTGTATGAGCAAACGCCAGATGCCGAGACGCTGCTGCTCAACAACAATGGGCCGACCGCTGCGACCGAGGAAGAAGCAGAGGAAGAAGCCGAGGCTGCGCTTTCAACTGTGGACAGCGAATTCGGTCGCACCACCGACCCGGTGCGCATGTACATGCGTGAGATGGGAACTGTGGAGTTGCTGACGCGCGAAGGCGAGATCGAAATTGCCAAGCGCATTGAGGGTGGTTTGATGGCCATGATGGAGGCCATTTCTGCCTCCCCCGCCACGATTGCTGAGATCCTGCGCCTGGGCGAAGAAATCCGTGAAGGAAAAATTGTCATCACCACAGTGGTGGACGGCTTTTCCAACCCGAATGAAGCCGACGACTATGTGGCCGAAGAGGATTTTGATGAGTTCGATGCAGCCGATGATGACGATGGCAAAGGTGGCTCCAAAGCATTGACGAAAAAGCTCGAAGAGCTCAAACGCGAGGCGCTCAGCCGATTCGACACGTTGCGTGAGCTGTTTGAAAAAATCCACAAAATCTACGACAAGGAAGGTTACGGCACACCTGGCTACGTCAAAACACAAAAACTGTTGAGCGAAGAGCTCATGTCGATTCGTTTTACCGCCAAAGCGATAGAAAAACTATGCGACATGGTGCGTGCCCAGGTCGACGATATCCGCAAAAAAGAACGCGAACTACGCCGCATCATCGTGGACAAGTGCGGTTACCCGCAGGTCAACTTCATCGCCGACTTCAGTGGCCGCGACAGAAATGGCAACAAGGTTGCAAGCCAGTTGCTGAACCTGAAATGGATCGAGAAGCAAACCGCCGCCGGCAAACCCTGGAGCGCCATCATGGGGCGCAACATTCCGCCGGTGCAGGACTTGCAGCAAAAGCTGACCGATCTACAAGCCCGCGTGGTGGTTCCGCTGGACCAGCTCAAGGACATCAACAAGCGCATGAACGAAGGCGAGTCTTCATCACGCGCCGCCAAGAAAGAAATGATCGAAGCCAATTTGCGTCTGGTCATTTCGATCGCCAAGAAGTACACCAACCGCGGCCTGCAATTCCTGGACTTAATCCAGGAAGGCAACATCGGTCTGATGAAGGCGGTGGACAAGTTTGAATACCGTCGCGGCTACAAGTTTTCGACCTATGCCACCTGGTGGATTCGCCAGGCGATTACGCGATCGATCGCGGATCAGGCGCGCACCATCCGCATTCCGGTGCACATGATTGAAACCATCAACAAGATGAACCGCATCAGCCGCCAGCACCTGCAGGAATTTGGCTTTGAACCCGATGCCAGCGTCCTGGCCGAGCGCATGGAGATCCCGGAAGACAAGATCCGAAAGATCATGAAGATTGCGAAAGAGCCGATCTCGATGGAAACACCGATCGGAGACGACGACGATTCTCACCTGGGCGACTTCATCGAAGACAGTGCCAACACAGCGCCGATGGAAGCTGCCATGCAGGCCGGTCTGCGCGACGTGGTAAAGGACATTCTGGACAGCCTGACGCCGCGTGAAGCCAAGGTGCTGCGCATGCGGTTCGGCATTGAGATGACCAGTGACCACACGCTGGAAGAAGTTGGCAAGCAATTTGACGTGACGCGTGAGCGTATCCGCCAGATTGAGGCCAAGGCATTGCGCAAATTAAAGCACCCGTCGCGCTCCGACAAGCTGCGCAGCTTTACCGACAATCTTTAACCCGCGATTGGCAAGAAAGCGCCCGGGCTACTTGCGACGGAAAGACGCGACGCGACGCGTCAATTCACCAGTGTGGCGTACACCAAATTGCGAAACAGCATGCGGTAGTACTCCCGCTGGTTCGGCGCCTGCAGCATCAATATGGCAAACAGATCTTCTGCTGGATCGACAAAAAAAGTAGTGCCGGCCATGCCACCCCAGAAATAGGTCCCGACTGAACCTGGGACGCTCGCCACCCCTGTGTTTCTTCGCACCGCGAAGCCCAGCCCAAAGCCGTGCCCGGGCGCCAACAACTCACGTGACGCGCCACTGTTAACCGGAATGTCGAGCAGATGGTCAGCAGTCATGAAGGCTACCATTTTGGGGCTCAATAGACGCACGCCATCGAGTTCCCCCCGGTTCAACATAAATTGCAGGAACCGCGCGTAGTCCATTGCAGTCGATGCCAGACCACCACCGCCCGACTCCAGCGCAGCATCTTCGCGCACATCAATCAGACGCATCTGCACGCCGCCCTCGGGGTCGCGGACAAAAGGTTCGGCAATGCGATGGTGATTTTCTGCGGCGACGAAAAATCCCGTATCTGTCATTCCCAGAGGGTTGAATATTTTCTGCTTGAGATAGGTGCCCAGTGTCTGACCACTGACCACCTCAATCAGTCGCCCCAGCACGTCCGTCGCACGGCCATATTCCCACACCGTGCCGGGTTCGAACATCAGGGGCAAGGCCGCCAGCTCCTGTGAGAACTCCGCGTTGGTGCGCGTGCGCGAGCCGATTCTGGCCTGAGCATATTGCCGTTGTACCAGCGCGCTACCCATGAATTCATAGGTCAGGCCGGCCGTGTGGCGCAACAAATCCTGGATCGTTGCGCCCTGTCGTGCTGCCTGCAGATAAATTTGACCATCCACGTTACTGGCAACCTTTTGCGTTGCGTACTCTGGCAAGTGCTTCGCCACCGGGTCCGACAGCAACAGCAGTCCCTGCTCCACCAACATCATGACCGCTACCGACACGATCGGTTTGGTCATGGAATAAATGCGAAAAATAGCGTCTGGCGTCATGGCTGTGCCGGTCGCCGGATCCAGCGTGCCGATACTTTCAAACAGTGCCAGTTTCCCGTGTCTGGCAATCAAGGCGACGGCACCCGGCAAGCGCTGGCGTTCAACCTCGGCCCGCAGCACCTCGGTTAGTCGCTGTGTGCGTTGCGGACACAGACCGACGTTCTCAGGCAGCGCGGTGGGCAACACCAAGGCAGCGGGATTTGCCTGGGTCTGTCTGCGTATCATTCCAACACACCCGTTTCACCGTAGCGCAGTCGGGCCAATGCAGCTCCTGCCGCCAGTGCCTCCAGTTTCTTGATGGCGATCTCCCGACTCATCGGAGCCAAACCACAATTGGTGCAAGGAAACAGGCGATGCCTTGGCACAAACCGCAATACTTTGCCGATCGTATCTGCCACCTGCTCAGGCGTCTCCACCTCGTCGCTGGCCACGTCGATCACCCCCACCATCACATCCTTGCCTGCCAGAAGCGCCATCAAGTCTGGCGGCACATGTGAGTGATAGCACTCCAGGCTGACCTGCTGAATAGTGCTGCTGGCAAGCGCCGGAAATATGGCTTCATACTGCCGCCACTCCTGCCCTAGCGTTCTTTTCCAATCCACGTTCGCCTTGATGCCATAGCCGTAACAGATATGCACAGCGGTGGTGCAAGTCAACCCCTGCGCTGCACGTTCCAACGCTCGCACGCCCCAATCGGCCGCATCCTGCAAGTAGACATTGAACGCCGGTTCATCGAACTGGATGATGTCTACTCCATCGGCCTGTAGCGCCAGCGCCTCCCGATTAAGCAGCTCGGCAAAGGCAAAAGCCATCTTGACCTTATCGCCATAAAAACGATCTGCCACGGTATCGACGATGGTGAGCGGGCCCGGCAAAGTAAATTTGAGTTTCTTTTTGGTATGCGCGCGTGCCAACTGCGCCTCAAACGCATGCACGCGGCCTTTTAGTTTCAGTGGCGCAATGACTTGCGGCACTTGCGCGTCATAGCGACCGTTGCGGATCCCCATGGTGACTTTGTTCTCAAAGTCAATACCTTCTACCTGCTCCAGAAAACCGTGCACAAAGTGCTGGCGCGACTGCTCTCCGTCACTCACGATATCCAACCCGGCGTCTTCCTGCGCCTTGATCCACAAAAGTGTCGCATCCGCCTTGGCTTGCTGCAATTCCGCGCCCTGCGCCTTCCATTGCGGCCACAGTTTTTGTGTCTCGGAAAGCCAGACCGGTTTGGGCAGACTGCCCGCGATAGATGTTTGAAACATGATGTGCGTTCACTTTTCCAGTTGCTGCAATTGTCGCCACATCACTGGCGCCACTCCCGGCAGTTTGTCAAATGCCATTGGCCGGAAGCGATTCAAGCAAGCCGATTATATTGTTGCACATCGGCTGCAAAAGTCCGCACCTGGAACCCGCCTTGGCACAGTTCCTGCTGCAACCACCTGAATCGATGGAAATGAGTCGGGGATGGCTGGTAAACTTTTTGAATCGACTGCAAGAGTAAACCCGGATACGTGGCTCTGGCCAGTACTGCTAAAGTTCAGTCCCTGGCCGATCCAACGATCTAGGGCCGCAGGCTATCATTGACTCGTTTTTTTAACCGGAGAAATGCAAATGAATTTGGACAAATTTAAATTGGCAGCGGTGGTCGTCGCCAGCATCGGCACACTACTGGCAACATCAGCCCACGCAGGCAAGACATTGGATGGCATCAAAGCGCGTGGCCAACTGGTCTGCGGAGTCAACACCGGCCTGGCTGGCTTTGCCGCCGCCAACACGGCCGGCAAATGGTCGGGTCTGGATGTCGACGTCTGCCGCGCCTTGGCCGCCACCGTGCTCAACGATCCGGAGAAAGTCAAATACGTACCCCTCAATGCTCAGCAGCGCTTTACCGCCCTGCAGTCCGGTGAGATCGACATCCTTCCCCGCAACACAACGTTCACCCTGACGCGGGATGCCTCGCTTGGCCTGAATATCACGGTGCCCAACTACTACGACGGCCAGGGTTTTATGGTCACTGTCAAGAGCAAAATCAAGAGCGCAAAACAACTCAAGGGACAAACGGTTTGCGTGCAGTCTGGCACCACCACCGAAAAGAACCTGACCGACTACTCCAAAGCCAATAACCTGGGCATCAAACCCGTGGTTTTTGAAAAACTTGAAGCCGCCGAGAACGCCTATTTCACCGGCCGCTGCGTCTCCTACACGACCGACGCCTCAGGGCTGGCGTCGACACGCAACGACAAAGCCAAGGACCCCAAAGAGCACGTCATCCTGGCCGACCTGATCTCCAAGGAGCCCCTGGGCCCCATGGTCCGGCGTGGCGATGACGAGTGGTTCGCCATTGTCAAATGGGTGATGTACGGTCTGCTCGAAGCTGAGGAATACGGCGTAACGCAAGCCAACGTCGACCAGATGAAATCGAGCACCGACCCGGTGGTGCAGCGCCTGCTCGGTGGCGGCAACGAAGATACCGGCAAACTGCTGGGCCTGGACAAGGACTGGTTGGCCCGCGCAGTCAAGGCAACCGGCAACTATGGTGAGAGTTTCGAGCGCAATGTAGGGCCGAAATCGCCTCTGGGCCTTCCGCGCGGCATGAACAATCTGTGGAACAAGGGCGGCCTGATGTACGCCTACCCGGTCCGCTAGTTCAACGAACAGTTTCCTGTCTAGCAAAGAATTTGCTGCCGGTACCCTACAGCACGTACCGGCAGTATTTTTTTTGCCCTTGGACGGTCCTTCCTGATTGACAACGCCCTTTCTTGCGAGCGCCAAAACATGACCCCGAAGCCCCCGCCAAAAAAGAAGACCTGGTCCTGGCGCAGCCAGGCGTTCAGAGGTTTGATCTATCAGTTTGTCGCCATTGCCCTGATTGTTGCCGTCGTCTGGTTTCTCGCGAGCAACACGTTGCTCAACATGAAAATTCGCGGCATTCAGAGCGGATTTGACTTCCTGAGCAGCCCGGCCGGCTTCGATATTGGCGAAAGTCTGTACCCATTTGACTCGGCACAACCGTATTGGCAGGCCTTCCTGGTGGGCCTGACCAACACCTTGCGTGTAGCCCTCCTGGGCATTGTTTTAACGACCATTTTCGGAACGCTGCTGGGCGTTGGCCGGTTTTCGCGCAATGCGCTGGTGCGAGGTTTGAGTTACGCCTATGTGGAGTTTTTTCGCAATGTTCCGGTGCTTTTGCAGTTACTCATGTGGTATCTGGTTTTTACCGAGGTGCTGCCGGCGACATCAGACGCCTGGTCGATCGGTCCTGTTTTCCTTAGCAAAGGGGGTTTGAGTTTTCCGATTCCAGTATGGGCCGATGGTCACCTTTGGTTGCTGGTTGGACTGCTTGCCGGACTGGTATTCGCCTACGCTTACCGCCAGTGGGCGATCCAGCAATTTGAAGCCACAGGCAGGCTCAGAAGCTTGTTCTGGGTTCCTTTTGCCATCTGCCTGATGGGCGGACTTCTTGGCTGGTTGGCGGGCGGCGCCCCCACCGCCCTCGATTCCCCCATCAAGGGCGAATTTGCCATCGAAAGAGGCGGTTCCCTGACGCCGGAATTTCTATCGGTTCTTTTGGGCTTGACCATCTACACCGCATCCTTTGTTGCGGAGGTGGTGCGCTCCGGCATTCAATCTGTTGCCCGCGGCCAAAACGAAGCCGCTGCGGCGCTCGGGCTTAGCCCCGGACAGTGCATGCGGCTGGTTACCCTGCCGCAGGCGTTGCGGGTCATCATTCCGCCGATGACGAATCAATTTTTGAATCTAACCAAAAACTCCTCGTTGGCAGTGGCGATAGGTTATCCGGACGTGGTGTCCATCGCCAATACAGCGCTGAACCAGACCGGCCGGGCGGTGGAATGCATTGCCATTGTGATGCTGGTGTATCTGACAACGTCCTTGAGCACGTCGCTGTTGATGAACTGGTACAACAGTCGCTCTGCCATCAAGGAACGCTAACCCGACGCAGTGCCAAACACCATGACCGCCCAAACTTTTCAAGCCATTGCGCCGCGCCAGGCGCCAGTTGCGTCCGAAGGCTTCATTCCCTGGATACGCAGCAATCTTTTTGGCGACTGGCTGACTGGCCTGACAACCATTCTGATTGGCGCAGGCTTGCTCTATCTGTTGCCGCAACTCCTGAGTTGGGGGCTGCTACGCGCATCCTGGCTGCCCAACTATGACGCCTGCAAAGTGCAAGGTGTAGGAGCCTGCTGGGGTGTCATTGCCGAGAAGCACCGTCTCGTCCTGTTCGGACGCTATCCTTACGAAGAGCAGTGGCGCCCGCTGGTGGCGACCCTGTTGATGCTTGGTCTGCTGGCGGCCAGTTGCACGCGGGCCTTCTGGCGACGCTGGCTGGCCATCCTGTGGGTCATTGTTCTGGGCGTGTTTTTCACCCTGATGCTGGGCAACGTTCTGGGTTTGAGCAAGGTCGAGACTGATCGCTGGGGTGGCCTGCCACTAACGATCCTGCTGGCATCCCTGTCAATGGCCCTGGCTTTTCCCATCGCCCTGATGGTAGCGCTTGGCCGACGATCCAAACTACCTGCGATCCGGACTTTCTGTTCGATTTACGTCGAGCTGATCCGCGGTGTGCCACTGATTTCAGTGCTGTTCATGGCCTCCTTCATGTTCCCGCTGTTCATGCCGCAAGGCTTCACCATCGATGTGTTGATTCGCGTGCTGGTCGGCATCACGCTATTTTCCGCAGCCTACATGGCTGAAGTGATTCGCGGTGGGCTGCAGGCCATTCCGAAAGGGCAGATCGAAGCAGCGGCAACGCTGGGTCTGTCCTACTGGCAAACACAGCGGAAAATTGTCCTGCCACAAGCTCTCGCCATGGTGGTTCCGAGCATCATGAATAATTTCATTTCGACCTTCAAAGACACTTCGCTGGTCACCATCGTGAGCCTTTACGAACTCACCGGTGCCTTGTCGATGGCCTTGAACTCGGATTCAAAGTGGAGACCCTTCATGATCGAAGGCTACCTCTTCATTGCCATGATCTATTTCATTTTCTGTTTCTCCATGTCGCGCTACAGCATCTGGGTTGAAAGGCAAGTCAACCGCGGCACGCAACGCTGAGTCAGATTTGATCGTCCCGAATCAATTCAATAAGATCCAATTCAAGAGTTCACCATGTCAGAACCCATTATCAAATTTGAAAAACTCAACAAGTGGTATGGCAACAATTTTCACGTGTTGCGCGATATCGAGCTCAGCGTCAAGCCCGGAGAACGCATCGTCATCTGCGGACCGTCAGGCTCAGGAAAGTCAACCCTGATCCGGTGCATCAACCGGCTTGAGGAGCACCAGGAGGGACGGCTGTTTGTCGATGGGGTTGAAGTCACGGACGATGTCAAAGCCATCGACGACATACGCAAAAAAGTGGGCATGGTGTTTCAGCAGTTCAATCTATTCCCGCATCTGACGGTGCTGGAGAACCTGACGCTGTCGCCGATGTGGGTCGGCAAAATGCCGAAAAAAGAAGCAGAAGAAAGGGCCATGGTCCAGCTCAAGCGCGTGCGCATTGCCGAGCAGGCCGGCAAGTACCCATTGCAACTCTCAGGCGGACAACAGCAACGTGTCGCGATTGCCCGCGCACTGTGCCTGAAACCCAAAATCATGCTGTTCGACGAGCCCACTTCGGCGCTTGATCCGGAAATGATCAAGGAAGTGCTGGATGTCATGATCGAAATGGCCAGTGGTGGCATCACCATGTTGTGCGTGACGCACGAGATGGGTTTTGCCAAAGCCGTGGCAGACCGGGTGATCTTCATGGACCAGGGTCAGATTGTTGAGCAAAACACCCCGCACGATTTCTTCAACAACCCGCAAAATGAACGCAGCAAGGACTTTTTGTCAAAAATCCTGGGCCATTGAACACTGCATCATTGAACTGTTGACTTAGCGCGTCTAGGCCAAACGACTGGCCAGGCGGGGCAGGGTTAACATTTGGTCCATGAACAGACCACCAAGCTCCGCAGGATCAATCACAGACGTCGTCGGCGTTGAAGTTGGCCACTTCACCGACGCGCGCCGCCCCACTGGCTGCACCGTCGTCATTGCGCGGGAGGGCGCTGTGGCCGGAGTCGACGTGCGCGGCGGCGCACCCGGCACCCGCGAGACCGAACTGCTGCACCCCAGCAACCTGGTGGACCGCGTGCACGCCATCATGCTGGCTGGCGGCAGCGCCTGGGGGTTGGACGCGGCTAGCGGCGCGATGCAGTGGCTGGAAGAAAATAGCATCGGACTGCAGGTGGGTTTTGGTTTGGTGCCCATCGTGCCGGCTGCCGTCCTATTTGATCTGCCGGTGGGCGACGCCAAAATTCGACCGGACGCCCGGGCCGGCTATCAGGCTTGCGTTGCTGCCAGCCGCATCTCTCCACCAGAGGGCAACGTCGGCGCCGGCTCTGGCGCGCTGGTGGGCAAACTCTTTGGTCTTGCACGCGCCATGCGCGGCGGCATCGGCACAGCATCGGTCAGCGTGGATGGCATCACGGTCGGCGCCATCATCGCGTGCAACGCGATGGGTGACGTTGTAAATCCCGGCAGCGGTCAGGTGCTGGCGGGTGCCAGAACAGCGGACGGTGCATCACTGCTGAACTGCCGCGACGCTATCCTGGCAGGAGTCAACCCCCAGTCACCTTTGGCGGGCACCAACACCACTATCGGCGTCGTCGCCACCGATGCGATATTGACTAAAGCGCAAGCTCACCGCTTGGCGCAAGTAGCACATGACGGCTTGGCTCGCGCCATCAATCCGGTGCACACCCTGCTGGATGGCGACACGCTGTTTGCGATGGGCACCGGTCAGGCTGGCAGAACCGCCAGCATGTTGATGCTCAGCACCTTGGCGGCCGAGGTCACGGCAAAAGCCGTTGTGCGCGCGGTACTGGCTGCGCGGAGTTGTAGCTGGAATGGCATGACCTGGCCGGCAGCGCGTGACTGGCAGGCGCTGGACCACTGAGTCAGCACGCCGCCGCACACCATGCAAAAAACTATCCGCTATAGCGTGCTGTCGCTGCGCGACATGTTGACGTCGGCGGCACCGTTTGTGTTGCTGACCATCGCCTTGCTGGCGCTGACCTACTGGTGGCTGGACCCGACACCGCCCAAACATGTGACGCTGGCCACCGGACCGGCCCAGAGCGCCTACGCCGAGTTTGGAAAGCGCTACGCCAAGGCCTTGGCCACCTATGGCATTGAGGTTCAGTTGCTGCCCAGCGAAGGCTCATCACAAAATCTTGAATGGCTGGCCGCAGGCAAGGCCGATCTTGGCTTTGTGCAAGGTGGCAGCGGCGCGCTGTCGACCGGCGAGCACCTGCCAATGGCGTCTCTGGGCAGCCTGTTCGTGGAACCGGTCTGGTTGTTTTATCGTCGCGAAGCGGCGCAAAAGGTGACAAAGGATGCAACCCTGAATGCACTCACCCAACTGCAAGGTCTGCGCGTCAATGTTGGCACGGCGGGCAGCGGTGTACCCAGCCTGATGGCGAAATTATTCGATGTCAACCGCATTGACCCGAACAGCATCACACTATCCCGGCTGGAGCAAACGCCAGCCACGGTTTCCTTTTTGAACGGCGAGCTAGATGCGCTGGTTTTCGCCTCGGCGCCCGAATCGCAAATGGTGCAAATGCTGTTGCAGACACCGGGCGTGAATCTGATGGACTTTGCACAAAGTGAGGCGTACTCGCGGCGCTTTGCCTTTTTGACGGCGGTGACGCTGCCACGCGGTGTTGTCGATCTGGCCAATAACATGCCGGCTCAGGACGTGCGCCTGGTAGCTCCCACAACGACGCTGATAGCCCGCGACAGTGTGCATCCGGCCGTGCTGCAGCTTTTCTCACAGACCGCGCTTGCGCTTCACAGCCCGGCCGGCTGGTTCAATCGTGCCCACGAATATCCGAACCCCGCCAATATGGAGCTACCCCTGTCTGTGGAGGCAGAACGTACCATGCGCGGTGGCATTCCCCTGCTGCAGCGTTACCTGCCTTTTGTCTATGCGAATCTGATGGAGCGCATGTGGCTGGCGCTTGGCATCATCATTGCCGTGTTGCTACCGCTCAGCCGCATCGTGCCGCCAGTGTACGAGTTCAGAATCCGCTCCCGGGTCTTTCGATGGTACGGACAGTTGCGTGAAATCGAGAGCCGTGCCGACAGCCGCGCAGAATCCTCCCAACACCTGATTCATGAGCTCGATCGACTGGAGCGCCACGTTGGCAGAATCACCGTTCCGCTATCGTATGCTGACGAACTTTATGCACTGCGCAACCACATTGAGATGGTGCGAAACAAACTTCTCAGAATCGAAGTCAACGCTTCCCAGCCAAGTGGCTCGGTTACTTCAGCGCCTTGAATCGCATGCGCTTGGGCTTGGCTCCTTCTTCACCCAGACGCTTGCGCTTGTCGGCCTCGTATTCCTGGTAATTGCCGTTATAGAAAGTCCACTGGCTATCGCCCTCACAGGCCAGAATGTGGGTGGCGATACGGTCCAGAAACCAGCGATCATGGCTGATCACCATGATCGACCCAGCAAACTCCAGCAAGGCGTCTTCCAGCGCACGCAGGGTTTCCACGTCAAGGTCGTTGGATGGCTCATCCAGCATCAGCACGTTGCCGCCGGCAATAAGAGTTTTCGCCAGATGCAGCCTTCCGCGCTCACCGCCGGACAGGGTACCGACGCGCTTTTGTTGGTCCGCACCGTTGAAATTGAAGCGCCCACAATAAGCGCGGCTGGCCATCTGGAACTTGCCGACATTCAAAATGTCGAGCCCGCCCGAAACATCTTCCCAGACCGTCTTTTCATTCGAAAGATCATCCCGGTTCTGGTCCACAAACGCCATTCTGGCGGTGGCACCCACCTTGACCTCGCCGCTATCGGGCTTTTGCTGACCGGAAATCAGGCGGAACAAGGTCGACTTGCCGGCGCCGTTGGGACCAATAATGCCGACGATGGCACCGGCCGGAACTTTGAAACTCAGGTTGTCAATCAGCACCCGGTCACCGAATGATTTGCTGACATTGACGAACTCAATAACTTCATTACCCAGGCGCTCCGCCACCGGAATAAAAATTTCATTGGTCTCGTTGCGTTTCTGGTATTCGAAATCCGACAATTCCTCAAAGCGGGCCAGCCGCGCCTTGCTTTTGGCCTGGCGCGCCTTCGGGTTCTGGCGTGACCACTCAAGTTCTTTCTTGAGCGCTTTGGCGCGTGATTCCTCACCCTTTTGTTCCTGCGACAACCGCTCCTGCTTTTGCTCCAGCCAGGCGCTGTAGTTGCCCTTGTAAGGCATGCCGTTGCCACGGTCGAGTTCCAGTATCCACTCCGCCGCATTGTCCAGAAAATAACGGTCATGGGTAATGGCGACCACCGTCCCTGGGTAGCGCTGCAAAAACTGCTCCAGCCAGTCCACTGATTCAGCGTCCAGGTGATTGGTGGGCTCGTCCAGTAGCAGCATGTCAGGCTTGGACAACAGGAGGCGGCACAAGGCGACACGGCGCTTCTCGCCACCCGACAGCAAGCCGACTTTGGCTTCCCAAGGGGGCAAGCGCAAGGCGTCTGCCGCAATCTCAAGCTGGTGCTCTGAATCAGTGCCAGCACTGCCTATGATGGCCTCCATCTTGGCCTGCTCTTCGGCAAGCGCGTCAAAATCGGCATCTTCCTCTCCATAAGCGGCATAAATCTCTTCCAGGCGAGCTTTGGCAGCAAAGACATCACCCATGCCGGCTTCGACACTTTCACGCACCGTTTGCTCAGGATCAAGTTGAGGCTCCTGTGGCAGATAGCCAATATTCAGGCCTGCCATCGGCATGGCTTCGCCTTCAAACTCCTTGTCGACACCGGCCATGATCTTGAGCAAAGTCGACTTGCCAGAACCGTTGGTGCCCAGCACGCCAATCTTGGCGCCAGGGAAAAAACTGAGTGAGATGTCTTTGAGAATAAAGCGCTTCGGCGGAACAATTTTGCCGAGTCGGTTCATCGAAAATACGTATTGAGCCATGAGTCTTGCTAAGTTTTACGGGAAAGAAAGGCTGCATTATCGACGCTTCACCGCTTTGCCCTGACGACTCTACCTTTTGTCGGACAACACAAGTCTTAAATACATGCGACAATGCACGCTGTTGTGGCGCTTCAGTTGCCCACAATGCCAGCACCTTGCTGGGAACAGTGCCTTGCGCACTTGTTCAACCTTTGTATCCCATCTGCCTTTGACTGACTCGGTGCCTGCGCATCAAGACAGGCCGATGACACAGCGCCCAGGATTGGCGCCACACTATGAACTTTGAAGAACTGAATCTGGCTCCGGCCATTGTCAAGGCCGTGCTCGAGCAGGGTTACGAGACCCCCACCGCCATTCAGGTGCAAGCGATTCCCGCTGTGCTTGACGGTCACGATCTGCTCGGCGGTGCCCAAACCGGCACCGGCAAGACAGCCGCCTTTGTACTGCCCATGCTGCACAAACTCAGCCTGAGTGAGGCCCCTCGAAACAAGTTTGGCGGTGTTGGCATTCGTGCCCTGGTGCTGACCCCGACCCGTGAATTGGCGGCTCAGGTGGAAGAATCGGTGCAGACCTACGGCAAATATGTAGAACTGACGTCAACCGTGGTTTTTGGCGGTGTTGGCATGAACCCCCAGATCAGTCGCGTTAAAAAAGGTGTCGACATTCTGGTGGCGACCCCCGGGCGGCTGCTTGACTTGCTGCAGCAAGGCGTACTCGACCTCGGCCAGGTACAAATACTGGTGCTCGACGAAGCCGACCGTATGCTGGACATGGGCTTTATCCATGACGTGAAAAAAGTGCTGGCAGTCGTGCCAAAAAACAAACAGAGCCTGCTGTTCTCGGCGACTTTCAGCGATGAAATTCGCGAGCTCGCCGACACGCTGTTGAAGAATCCGCTTAGCATTCAGGTCACCCCACGCAACACCACTGTGCAACGCATCACGCAGCTCATTCACCCGGTGGGCCGCGGTAAAAAGAAGGCTTTGCTGGCGCACATCATCCAGCAGCACAACTGGAGTCAAGTGTTGGTGTTCACGCGCACCAAGTTCGGTGCCAACAACGTCGCCGAGTATCTATGCAAAAATGGCATTCAGGCCTTGGCAATGCACGGCAACAAGAGTCAGGCGGCCCGCACCCAGGCGCTGGGCGGCTTCAAAAGCGGCGACATTCGCGCCCTGGTGGCAACTGACATTGCTGCACGGGGTATCGACATTGATGACCTGCCGCACGTGGTCAACTACGACATCCCCAATGTCAGCGAGGACTATGTGCATCGCATCGGGCGCACCGGCCGCGCCGGCGCAGACGGTACCGCGGTGAATCTGGTGTGTCTGGACGAAGAAGGCTTCATGCAAGCCATCGAACGCTTCACAAAGCAGGATATACCGGTGCAGATTGTCGAAGGCTTCATGCCGGAGCCCGGAGAAAAAGCCGAACCCATTGCGATGGGTCGCCAGACCATTTGGGGTGGTGCCGGAAAACCACCGAGCCGCGATGTCATGATGGCTGCGGCGAAAACGGCACGCTCCGAGATGATGCAAAGAGTGCGCGAAAGCAAAGGTGTGCAAGGCGACCGTGGCGGCAATGCGGGTGGTGGCCGAAGCACTGGCAATGGTGCTGGTCAACGCAGTGGTGGCCAGCGCAACTATGGCCCGCAGGGTGATCAGGCGAGCAGGGGCCAAGGCCAACAACGGCCGGCGCAGGGTCGCTCCGGCAACGGTAGTGGCTATGGGGGTGGAAATGGGGCAGGCAACCCTGCACCGTCCAGGTCTGCCCCGAGTCAACCCGACCCGATGCGCACCAGTGTCGACATGATGGCCGAACGCGGCGCCCGCCGCGGTGGTGGCTTTGGTGGCGGTAACCGCAATGGAGGTTCCTATGCTGGATCAGGTGGCCGCTCCGGCGGCGGGACGGGTGGCTTTGGTGGCGGGGGCAACGGGTCTCGTGGGCCGGGAAGTTCTCGCGGCTCTTTTAACCGATAAGCGCTATGTCGCGGTTCACTGTGTGGGCCGCCGACCAGTAACGGTCCGACACGCCAAACTCTTCAATCATGTGGTGGATTTCTCGGCATCATTGACATTGACCGACATTCCCCACGTTGACGACGCCTTCATCGCGCTGGGCACCACCATCAAGGTGGCAGGCAGTCAGCAGGCTTTTCGAGCCGTCGATTTTGCTGCGGTGGTGGCGCTGGCCCGCGCCGCCAAAGCCGTTGGCGCAAACAGATTAGGCGTCGTCAGCGCCATGGGTGCAGGGGCTGGTTCGGCTGTTTTTTACAACCGCGTCAAAGGCGAAATGGAAGACGCGCTGGCCCAACTGGGTTACCAGACGCTGATTATTGCCAGGCCTTCGATGCTGGCGGGTGACCGCGACGCACTGGCACAACCGGCTCGTCTCGCGGAAAAACAGATGCTTTTTGCCATGCGCCTTTTCAAACCGCTGATTCCGGCCAATTACCGGGCCATCTCAGCAATGCAAGTGGCGCACGCGATGCTTAAAGCCGTGCAAGAAACCAGCCAAGGTAGCCGCATTTTACTGTCGGGTGACATGCAATAACCCGGACGATACCGCTGGTCGCAAGCGCCAGGCGGCCCTTGCCCCGGCACCTACCGCCAGACCGACCGACCAGAACACCACCGATACACCCACCACGGCCCCGGTGGTGCCAAACAGCAGTGGCATCAGCACACTGGATGCATTGATTGCCATCAGTCGCAAACCCAGCGCCTGTCCATGCCGTGCTGGTGGAGTGATCTGGTGTAGCGTACTCATGATCATCGGCTGCACCGAGCCCAGTGCCAACCCCAGCAGCACCGAGCAAACCCCCATTGCCAGCGGTGAAACCATAAACGGGTAGACGACAAAAACCAGCGCTGTGATGAACATGGCGGTCGCGACGACGACCCACTCCCGCAGGCGCGACGCAAAGGCCGGCAGCGCCACCCGGACCAGCGTGGCAGCGATTGCAAATGCGCCCAGAATCGTCCCAATGACTGAAGCGCTAAAACCACGCTCATGTCCTAGCACCGGCACCACGAAGGTGTGCACATCCCAACACGAAGACAGCAACCAGTTCACCAGCATCAAGCGGCGCATCATGGGTTCGCGTAGTAGTTCCCATGCCTTGCCAGACATCGCACCCGGATGGATGACCACGGGCGGCAGTTCCACTGCCAGACGCACCCAAACCCAGCTTGCCAGGGGCAATATCGCCATCAACAAAAAAGCGGCGCGAAAGCCGCTGTAGTCGATCAGCAAACCAGCCGTCAGAGGTCCAATAAAATTGGACACGGCCGGCCCGATGGCCAGCCAGCTGAACACCTGCTTGAGCTCGGTTGAGTCGTGCGCCGCCCTTCCCACGTGCCGCTGCAAAGAGATGGAGGCCACGCCGGTGGCCCCTCCCGTCATCAAGGCGCTCAGGCAAAGTATCGGGAAGATTGGAAAAGCCACTGCCAAAGCGGCGCCGATTGATGCCGCCGCAACACAAAAACCGAACGGGCGCTTCAGGCCATGTCGGTCCGCGTAGCGACCGGCCGGCAAGGCAAGAAAAACCTGCGTCAGGGCAAACAGGGCCAGCAAGAACCCCACCGCCAGTGCACTGAATCCTTCGCGCAATGCCAACAAGGGGGCTGCCATACGCATGCCAGCCATACAGGCGTGCAGGCAAATCTGCCCTGCAATCAGACGCGCCAGGGCAAAGCGCGGAGCTTGGCTATGTTCCTGCGTGATGCTCACGCCTGCTCGACCTCCGCATCATTGTCGAAGTCTCGGTCCATCGGAATCAGTGCCGATACCTGGGCCTCCGGCAGCGCCTCGACTTTTTTCAGTGCCCGTCCCATGGCGCGGCTTCGGGTCTCGGCACCGTCCAGTGTTTTGAGCACAGTCTCGGTCTGCAACTTGACCTTGGCCAACACATCACCAAACTTGCCAAACTCGGTTTTGACCGCCCCCAGCACCTGCCACACTTCGCTCGATCGCTTCTCCAGCGCCAGCGTGCGAAAGCCCATTTGCAGCGAGCTGAGCATGGCCAACAGTGTGGTCGGCCCGGCCAGAGTAATACGGTGTTCCCGCTGCAAGGCCTGCATCAAGCCGGGGCGGCGCAGCACCTCGGCATACAGACCTTCGGTGGGTAAAAAAAGAATGGCGAAATCAGTGGTGTACGGCGGCTCCACATACTTATCCGCAATGGACCGGGCCTCCAGCCTGATTCGCAGTTCCAGCGCCTTGCCAGCGGCCTCCGCTGCCACCACGTCGGCCCGACCCTGTGCGTCCAGCAAGCGCTCGTAATCCTCGTTCGGAAATTTGGCGTCAATCGGCAACCACAGTGGCTCGCCATGCTCGGATTTACCGGGCAGCTTGATGGCAAAGTCGACCACATTCTTGTTACCAGGACGCGTCGCCACCTGCGCCGCGTACTGGTCGGCCACCAAAACCTGCTCCAGCAAAGAGGCCAGTTGAGCCTCGCCAAAAATGCCACGCGTTTTGACGTTGGTCAGTAAATGTTTGAGGTCCCCCACACCTTGCGCCAACGTCTGCATTTCGCCCAAGCCCTTGTGCACCTGCTCCAGCCGATCAGCCACTTGCTTGAAGCTTTCACCGAGACGCGCTTGCAGTGTGGTCTGCAATTTTTCGTCCACGGTGGCGCGCATTTCATCAAGCTTGGCAGCATTGGTGAGCTGCAATTGGGCCAGTTGCGCTTCCAGTGTTTGCCGCACTTCCATCATGCGCCGGGCGTTCGATTCACTCAAGGACTGCAACTGAAGCGTCAAGGTATCGGACAGCGTCTTTTGCAACAGAGCGAGCTGTTGTCCAAAGGCATCAATCTGGCTGTTTTGGGTGCGTGTGCCCTCGGCCCCCTGTTGCACCAGAGACTGCTGGAAGGTGGCCAGGTTGTGGGTCATTTCCTGGCGCCCGGCACGCGAAGCTTCACCGATTTCACGTCGCAACTCGCGCTCCAGTCGCTCGCTACTGTTCAGCACGGCCGCCAGCATTTCAGTCTTGGCCTGCGCCAGCGCCAGCAACACCGCTGTATCCGGGCGACGCCGCGCCAGCCACAGCAGCAGCAAGCCATTTATAACGGCAAGCGCCAATACCCACCATAACAAAACATCACTCAAACCGGTTTCCTCCTGACCCCTATTGTTGTCCAAAAAAAAAGCCTCGCAGAGCGAGGCTTTTCAACGAAATAGCAGTGTGAACTAATTACAGCTTCTGCATCGCCATGAAGGAATCGAAACGACTTTCGGCAAAACGGAACCACGCCACCTGATCACGCTGGAAACTGCGCAGATCGGCGTAAATCTTTTTCCACTCAGGGCTCTTGCTATCGTTCTCGGCAAACACTTCCATCGACGCCTTGTACGAAGCGTCCAGCACAGCCTGCGAGAAAGGCAGAACCTTGGTCTTGGCCGCCACCAGTTGTTTCAACGCGTTGGGGTTCAGCGCATCGTACTTGGCAAGCATGTCCATGCTGGCCAACGCTGAAGCCGCCTCAATGATTGCCTTGTACTCGGCAGACAAGCCATCAAACGCTTTTTGGTTGATGAAAAAATCCACCTCCGGACCACCTTCCCACCAGCCTGGATAATAGTAGAACGGTGCCACTTTGTTAAAGCCGAGCTTCTGGTCGTCGTAGGGGCCCACCCACTCTGCTGCATCGATTGTTCCCTTTTCCAGCGCTTGGTAAATTTCTCCGCCCGGAATGCTCTGCGGAACGGCACCCAGTTTCTGCATGACCTGGCCCACCAGGCCGCCGCCCAGGCGCATTTTCAAACCCTTGAAATCAGCAACCGACTTGATTTCCTTGCGGAACCAGCCGCCCATTTGCGTGCCGGTATTGCCGCCCGCAAAGCTGATCATGTTGTAGCCTGCATAGAACTCGTTCATCAGCTTACGGCCATTACCATGCATCATCCAGGCATTCATCTGACGCGCATTCAGGCCAAACGGGATCGCCGAGCCCAGGGCAAAGGCCTGGTTTTTGCCATAGAAATAGTAGGGCACCGTGTGACACATTTCGACCGTGGCGTTCTGCACGCCGTCCACCACACCAAACGGTGGCAACAACTCGCCGCCTGCATGCACCGAAATCTCGAACTTGCCACCGGACATGGCCTTGACCGCCTTGGCGAACACCTCACCACCACCATAAATGGTATCCAATGATTTCGGAAAGCTCGATGCCATGCGCCAGCGGATGGCCGCACCTTGAGCATGCACTGCTGGCGCAGCACCGGCGGCTAATACGCCGGCGATGCCAGCGTTTTTAATGAGGGAACGACGATCCATATGCTTAACTCCTGGAGTTGTTGATTGAATATCTCGTCATGCAAACCAGCATGGCGACGACCCATTACAGTCAGGCGACATTGTAGAACCTGCAAAACGAGCAATAAGGGGGTTTTCCCTTGCGGGGCTGACCGCCAAGCGGTTCAGAACCCTTGCGGGGCTGACCGCCAAGCGGTTCAGAACCCTTGCGGGGCTGACCGCCAAGCGGTTCAGGCTACTACTTTCAGCGTTGGACGACCGGACTCCAGCAGCGGCGCAAACCTCTGGAAAACAGCAGCTTGAATGCCGGCTGCGTCAAGACCCTGCAATGCCAATAACTTCGCCGGGTCACCGTGTTCGATGAACTCATCGCGCAGACCCAGTTGCAGCAGTGGCTTTAGGATCCCAGCCGCCTGCAGCGTTTCACTCACAGCGCTGCCGGCACCGCCCATGATGGCGCCCTCTTCCACCGTGACCAGGCCATCGTGCGCAGCGGCCACTTGCAGTAGCAGCGCAACATCCAGCGGCTTGGCCCAACGCATATTGACTACCGTCATGTTGAGTGCTTGCGCTGCCTCCAGCGCCGGGTACAGCAGCGTACCAAACGCCAGCACGGCAACACCTTTACCCTGACGCCTGATTTGCGCCTGGGCAAAGGGAAGTGCCTCCAGGCTGCTTTGCATCGCCACGCCGGCGCCGGCGCCACGCGGATACCGCACCGCTACCGGATGATCCTGTGCAAAAGCGGTTGAGAGTAGCTGGCGACACTCGTTTTCGTCCGCCGGGCAGGCCACGCTGATGTTGGGGATGCAGCGCAGGTAAGCAATATCGTAGGCACCGGCATGGGTGGCTCCGTCGGCACCTACCAGCCCCCCGCGGTCCAGCGCAAACACGACCGGAAGATTTTGAATGGCAACATCGTGGATCAACTGGTCATAAGCCCGTTGCAAAAAGGTGGAGTAAATCGCCACCACCGGTTTCAGGCCTTCGCAGGCCAGGCCGGCGGCAAAGGTGACGGCGTGCTGCTCTGCAATCCCGACGTCAAAAAAACGCAGCGGAAAGCGCTTTTCAAACTCGACCATGCCCGAACCCTCTCGCATGGCGGGGGTGATCGCGACCAGACGGGTGTCACGCGTTGCCATGTCGCACAACCACTGACCAAACACCTGGGTGAAAGTCAGTTTGGACGGCATGCCGGGGGTCTGCAAACCAACCGCGGGATCGAATTTACCCGGGCCGTGGTAGGCCACCGGATCAGCTTCGGCCAGTTTGTAGCCCTGCCCCTTCTTTGTGACGACATGCAAAAACTGCGGTCCGGTCAGATGCTTGATGTTTTCCAGCGTCGGGATCAGGGAGTCCAGGTCATGGCCGTCGATCGGGCCGATGTAGTTGAAGCCGAACTTCTCGAACAAGGTGGCAGGCACCACCATGCCTTTGGCTGTTTCCTCAATGCGCTTGGCCAACTCAAACAAGGGCGGCGCGCCTTTCAGCACTGTTTTGCCAGCGTTCTTTGCCGCTGCATAAAACTGACCACTCATAAGCTTCGCCAAATAACGATTTAAAGCGCCCACCGGTGGGCTGATGCTCATGTCGTTATCGTTCAGGATGACCAGCAGATTGCAGTCGGCCACACCGGCGTTGTTAAGCGCTTCGAACGCCATGCCCGCTGTCAGTGCACCATCGCCGATGACCGCAATGGTGCGGCGTTCTTCACCCTTGATTTTGGCGGCCAGCGCCATACCCAACGCGGCTGAGATCGAGGTACTGGAATGCGCCGTTCCAAAAGTGTCAAAAACGCTCTCGGCGCGCTGCGGAAATCCACTAAGCCCACCATATTGTCTCAGCGAATCCATGCGCTCACGCCTGCCAGTCAGGATTTTGTGCGGGTAAGTCTGGTGGCCAACGTCCCAGACCACACGGTCATGCGGTGTATTAAATACATAGTGCAGGGCGACAGTAAGTTCTACCGTGCCAAGGTTGGAGCTGAGGTGACCGCCGGTTTTCGAGACGCTGCTGAGAACATAGGCCCGCAGTTCGGCTGCCAGCACATCCAGCTCCGAGCGTTGCAGCAGCCGCAAATCGGCTGGATCATTGATGGTTTGCAACAGCGGGTACAACTTGTTCGTCATAGGTTTTATTCATCGGCAAACAGCATTGTTAAGAACATGCGCTGCAAGCCACTTTCCCTTATATCCGTGATTATCCGACAGTCCCAATCAGCTAACGCGGTTCACCACCATGTTGGCCAGGCTTGCCAGCGCCTGGGTATCGTGCAATCCACTTTGTGCCAGAGCTTCCAAAGCCTGTTGCAGCAACTCCTTGGCATACGCTGTGGATCGTTCCAGTCCCAGTACCGACACATAGGTCGGCTTGTCATGGCAGGCGTCTTTGCCGGCTGTCTTGCCCAGCGTGGCAGTATCGGATGTGACGTCGAGAATGTCGTCCACCACCTGAAACGCCAATCCGATGGCGGCACCATAACATTTAAGCGCCACCAAAGCCACCTGCGGCAGATCACCAAAGGTTGCTCCCATCATCACACTGGCCTGCAACAAGGCACCGGTTTTGAGGCGATGCATTTCCCGCAATTGACTTTCACTCAGCACCGCGCCCACACTCGCCAGATCAATCGCCTGTCCGCCTGCCATGCCAGCACTGCCAGCGGCTCGCGCCAGCAGGCGACACAAGCGGGCCTGCTGCTCGACTGGCATGCCAACGTCAGGCGTCAACAACTCGAAAGCCAGAGCCTGCAGCGCATCGCCAGCCAGCAGCGCATTGGCCTCGCCAAATTTGACATGAGCTGTGGGTTTACCGCGGCGCAACACGTCATTGTCCATGCACGGCAGGTCGTCGTGCACCAGCGAATAGGCATGAATCAGTTCTACGGCGCAGGCCGCGCGCAATGCGGCTTCGTGGCCGGCAGACTCTGCCTGCTTATCGGAATGAGACTGATCCGGCCTTTCACCGTCAGCCGCCTCGCGTGTCGCCAACAGCAGCAAAGGACGCAGCCGCTTGCCGCCATCGAGTACCGCGTATCGCATGGCCTCGACCAACTCGGCAGGGGCTCGATGATCGCATCCGAAAGGTGCTTGGGCGCTGACCCAGCGCTCAAGGGCACGCTCAATGCAATCCAGCTGTCTGGCGCTCCACAGCCCCAGGTCAAATGCAGTGTCGGCGTTCACTCGGGAGTCCACGCTTTTAGTTCCCCTTGATCAAGTACCTTGATCTGCGCCTCGACCGCCTCAAGCCGGTCGTGACAGAATTTGAGCAATTCGGCGCCGCGTTGATATTGGGTCAGCAAGTGCTCCAGTGGCATAGCGCCAGACTCCAATTTGGTCACCAGTTGCTCCAACTCTTTCAGGGCATCTTCGTAACTGGTCGGGTTCGGCAAAACATGTTTGGAGGCAGCGGCCATAGGGAAAGAAATTCCATGTTACAGAAGAGCCTATTTTAGGCGACACCTTGAGAAGCATCGCAAGCGGCAGGCAATAGCGTTGGTCGTTCACAGTCAATCGGCGAACCTCTCTTCAAAATGGGGGCCGACGGGTACAATCCGACTTCTTTGCTCCGGTCTTGGCCGGCTCCGTTGTATCGTGCACACGCGCATCTCCCAGTGGTTAACTTCAGGTCAGGTTAATCGTGTCTGATTTAAGTTTTCAGTTGCAGCAGGGCGGGGGCCAACTACCCGTTTCCGCCTATTTTGACGAGGCGCTGTATCAGCGCGAATTGTCATCCATTTTCCAGTGCGGACCGCGCTATGTTGGGCACGCATTGAGTGTGCCCAACGTTGGCGACTACGCGACGCTGCTGCAGGAGGGACAGGGGCGCGCGTTGATGCATACTGCCAGTGGCATCGAGCTCATATCCAACGTCTGCCGGCATCGTCAGGCGGTCATGTTGCAGGGGCGCGGTTCGGTCAACAGCGCTCACCAGGGTGCCGCTGGCGGCAACATTGTGTGCCCACTGCACCGCTGGACTTACAGCGCCACCGGTCCAGCGCCCGCCGGGACCTTACTAGGCGCACCACATTTTGTGCACGACCCCTGCCTCAACCTGAACAATTACAAGCTGCGCGAATGGAACGGGCTGTTATTTGAAGACAACGGCCGAGACATTCATGCCGATCTGGCAGGTTTGGGGCCGCGAGCCGATCTGGATTTCACCGGCTTTGTCCTCGACAAAGTTGAAATGCATGAATGCAACTACAACTGGAAGACTTTTATCGAAGTTTATCTGGAGGATTACCACGTTGGTCCGTTCCACCCAGGTCTGGGCGGTTTTGTGACTTGCGACGACCTGCGCTGGGAATTCAAGGAAAACTATTCGGTACAAACGGTAGGCCTGGCGACACACAGTGGCTCGGCCGGCAGCCCCATCTATCAGCGCTGGCAGGACGCACTAAATGCTTACCGCAAAGGCGAACCAGCCAAATATGGCGCCATTTGGTTGACCTACTACCCGCACATCATGGTGGAGTGGTATCCGCATGTGCTGACCGTCTCGACGCTCTACCCAATGGGATTGGGCAAGACCCTGAACATGGTTGAGTTCTATTACCCGGAAGAAATTCAGGCTTTTGAGCGTGAATTTGTCGAATCCCAGCAAGCGGCCTACATGGAAACGTGTCTGGAAGACGACGAAATCGGCGAACGCATGGACGCCGGTCGTCGCGCCTTGTCTCAACGCGGTGACAACGAAGTCGGGCCCTACCAAAGCCCCATGGAAGACGGTATGCAGCACTTTCATGACTGGTATCGCCGCCAAATCCAGATCTGATTCCGATGCAAGCCTTATGGATGATTCTGGGTTCATTTTTCTTCGCCACGATGGCCGTCGGCATCAAGGTCTCGTCGGCCAGTTTCAACACCTTTGAGCTGGTGTTTTACCGCGGAGTGGTGAGCGTCGTCTTTATGGGACTGGTGCTGCGCACCCGCGGCACCAATCTGCGCACGCCGGTTCCCATGATGCATGCCTGGCGCACCTTCATTGGCGTGCTTTCACTCGGTTCGTGGTTTTATGCCATCGCGCATTTGCCACTGGCTACCGCCATGACACTCAACTATATGAGCGGTGTCTGGGTGGCGGCCTTCATCGTGGGAGGCGCTGTGATGTACGGCCAGGCCGAACGCCAGGGGCCGCTGATGGCCACGGTCTTGGCCGGGTTTGCCGGCGTCGTCATGATGTTGCGGCCAACGCTGGACCAACACCAGCTTTTTGCCGGACTGATTGGACTGCTCTCCGGCATGGGCGCGGCACTGGCTTATATGCAGGTCATGGCATTGTCCAAAGTCGGTGAGCCCGAGGCCCGCACCGTGTTTTACTTTTCCGTTGGCTCCGCAATTGCCGGTGGCGCCGGCATTTTATTCACCGGCTTCACGCCCTGGGCAGCGGTGAGCTGGCAGGCGGCCGCCTGGCTGGTGCCGATCGGTGTTTTGGCGTCATTGGGACAGTGGTGCATGACGCGTGCCTACAGCCGCGGCTCGACATTGTTGGTGGCCAATCTTCAGTACTCGGGTATTGTGTTCGCAGCTTTTTACAGCTTGCTTCTTTTCGGCGACCAGGTCCCGCTGATCGGCTGGGCCGGCATGGGCGTGATTGTGGTCAGTGGCTTGGCGGCCACCGCGTTGCGTACCCGTAGCGTGCCCGATACTCCGGCCGAAGAACACTGAACACGACACCTCAAATCCGACATCCTTGAAGGAACCCCGATTCATGTACACCACCCTGATTTCTGCGCCCCAGTTGCAGGCGCTGCTCGCAAGCGGCCAGCCTTGCATGGTGTTTGACTGCAGTTTTGAGCTGATGCAACCCGGCGAAGGTAACCTGCAATACCAGCAAGCGCACATCCCTGGCGCAGTGCGCGCCGACCTCGACCAACACCTGAGCGCTGCCAAAATGGCGCTTGACCCAGCATCAGGAGGCCGTCACCCGCTGCCATCGCGGGAAACCTTTGCGGCATGGCTTGGCAGTGTCGGCTTTAGCAACACCATGCAGGCCGTGGTGTACGACCGCCAGGGTGCCAATTACTGCGGCCGTCTGTGGTGGATGCTGAAATGGGTGGGCCATGAAATGGCGGCGCTACTCGACGGTGGCCTGCAGGCCTGGCTGAGCAGCGGTGGCAACGTGCAAAGCGCAGCACAGACAGACCACGCCAAACCGATCGCCGCTACAAATTTTTCTCTCGACGCTGCCAAAACCAGGCTTGTCAGCACCGAAACCATCAGCAAGCAACTGGGCCGACCTCAGCAAAACATCATCGACGCCCGTGGCATACCCCGCTTCAGGGGCGAGGTAGAACCGTTGGACCCGGTGGCCGGACATATCCCTGGTGCTTTGAATCGTCCGTTCAATCTCAACCTTGACTCGCAAGGCAAATTCAAACCTGCCGACCAGCTCAGAGCTGAGTTTGAAGCGTTGTTGGGCGGTCGCGACCCCACCACCGTGGTACACCACTGTGGTAGTGGCGTCAGCGCCGTGCCCAACATCGTTGCCATGGAGATTGCGGGTCTGGGCCGAACTGCCTTGTATGCGGGTAGCTGGAGCGAGTGGTGCGGTCATCCAGCGCGTCCGGTTGCCAGGTCCTAGAACCGGCAGTTTCTCAAACTGCCATTTGCCACTCATTCACTGCCGAATTTGGTGTCGAAACGAATGCCGATTTTTTGCAGCAAAGGTGTTGGAAGCAAGCCGCCGGCGCAAACAATGACGGCGTCATTGCGGTACTTCTGCGTGTTACCTTCAAATTCAATTTCAACCTGATCATCCTCAATCAGCTGCACTTTTGAGTTCAACATGACACGCATGCGCCCGGCTTTTTGCTGTTGTTCCAGCAGCATTCTGTTTTTTTGCTTGACGCGGGAAAACGCCGCGCTGCGATAAGACAGAATGACATCGGTATCCGCTTCCTCGGACAGTGCAATGGCGGCTTCCAGCGCACTGTCACCGCCACCGACCACCAGCACGGCCTGCCCCTGAAATTGCGCCGGATCGACCAGCCGGTACATCACTTTGGGCGACTCCTCACCCGGCACGTCGAGTTTGCGCGGCGTCCCCCGGCGCCCCATTGAAAGCAAAACAGTTCGGGTTGTATAGCTCCCCTTGTTGGTGGTTACCACGAATGAATCAGCGGTCTTTTCGATCGCTTCCATACGCTCACGATAAGAGATGTTCAGTCCGGTCTTTTTGACCACGTCCAACCAGAACTCCAGCAGCTTTTCCTTTTGCACCTCGGCAAATTTGACCTTGCCTATGATAGCCAGATCGAATGGTGCCGTCATCGCAATTTTTTGCCTCGGATAGTGATACACCGAACCTCCCAGCGAATCCTCCTGCTCTACAATTTTGTAGCGCAACTTGTGTTCGATAGCCGATAATCCAGCCGATAATCCAGCCGGCCCACAGCCAACGATCAGCACATCAAGGTCGGCGCCACCACCGGTTTTGTTTTTGCGAATGGAGTCCATCGCCTGGCGCCCCTGCTGAGCCGCCTTACGGATCAAGCCCATACCACCCAGTTCGCCGGCAATGTAAATGCCAGGTACATTGGTCTCAAAATTGGCACTGATATTGGGAATGTCAATGCCTCTTTTCTCGGTGCCGAAGACCAGCTTGATCGCCTGCACCGGGCAGGCCGCCAGGCAGGCGCCGTGGCCAATGCAGTGGGCAGCGTTGATGAGAACCATCTTGCCCTTGACAACGCCAAGCGCATGCTCGGGGCAAGATTTGACGCAGGCACCAGAACCCATGCAGCGCGCCAGATCGACCACCGGATGCAGTGAAGGCGGTTCAGCCAGCCCACTTTCAATCGACTCCTGCAACTGGGCTAAGTGGGCGGTATTGATGCGTCGTTGGCGTCTTAGGTAAAGGACCAATATGACAGCGATGACAGCGACATAAAGAAAAAGGTAGTTCATGGACCTTAAAAGAACAAGTCAGTCAATGTCGGCAAAGGACAATCTGTACTCCAGACCAGCACCTTACACTGATTTACTGCGTGACAATGTCCTTAATTTCAATCTTCAGACCTTTGGCACCGACGGTAACCGACGCTGACTGGCCCGCGAGATCACCCTTTTCAGGAATGGCATTGCCGCTCTTGCTGATCCGTGCACCTACTGTCACACGCCCGGCTTTTGACAGGTTTGACGCCGGTGACATGGCCATGCTGTCGTCCAGATTGAAGGCAATGGGCAAGTCTTTTACCTGTTTACGCAAAATGGCCAAGGGCATGCGCGAACCTTCCGCAGCGCGTGCGAAGATGAAAACAGTATCTTCCGGTTTCACCTCGCGGGACAGCGCTGCCGCCAGCGTTACCGTGCCTTGTATGCTGCCACTCGGTGCGGATGCCGTTGCTGCAACGGCTGGGGCAACTGCACCGGGAGCGACCGCGGCCGCACTTGCACTGGCTGGCGCAGCGCTGGCCGGCAACCCGGCTAATTTGCGGGCCTCGGCCAGGGCGCCTTGAATCTGTTGCACAAACAAATTGTCAGCGCCACCAAATTCAACCACCTGCTCCCAAAGCTTGACCGCGCCGCGATAGTCCTTGCGGTCAAACGCATCGGTGCCAGCCATTGCCAGTGCCTTGACGTTACGCGGATCAATCTTGAGCGCACGGTTGATCAGTTTCATCGGCTCACCGGCCAGCACGCGATTGTTTTTAACCGCCAAGGCATCCGCATAGTCCACCATCAGACCGGAGTCATTCTTGCTCAAGTCAAGGGCTTTGGCGTAAGCCTCCACCGCTTCTGTAGTGCGGCCCAACACGCCGTAGGAGCGCGCCAGCATGGCCCAGCCGGTGGCATCTCCCGGGTTGTCTTTCAAACGAGCCGCCAGTTTGTCCATCATGGCGCCCATTTGCTCCGAGTTGGTGGCATGCGGTGCCGTCACCGCTGCCGCCGCCTCGGGGGCGCTGGCCCCCTCGCCAGCGCTGGCCACGGGCTCGGCCGTGCGGGTCAATATGTAGCCGATCGTCGCCACCACCAAGATCACCGCAGCCAATCCAGCCATCAGTCGAATGGGCGGACGGCGCTGCGCTGGCGCTGCCGGCGCTTGTGTGTCCGGTGAAGCAATTGAAACAACTTCCTCCTGCGGCACGACCGGTGCCTCATCTACGCGTAGCACGCGCTCGAGGATTTTGCGCTCAATCTGCGTCTTGCTTTCTTCGTATTGTTCGGGTGTCAACGCCCCTGCATCGCGCAATTGGGCAAGTTGTAAAAGTTGATTTTTGAGGACGGTAATATCTTGATCCATGGGTACTTAAAGTGATGTTTATGTATTTGAAATTTTGCTGCCGGCAGCTTCGTTAAATTCGCCCGACTCTGGTTCGAATTGGTCATCCGACATGCGACTGCGGCGGCGCAACACGCCATACAGAAGGCCCAGGCCGACCACCAGCAGGACCGGTGGTCCGAACCACAACAGTGCGGTAGTCCTTTTTACCGGTGGACGGTACAAAACAAAGTCACCGTAGCGGGCGGTCATGTAGTCAATGATCTGCCGATCACCGGCGCCGGCTACCAGCATCTCGCGCACTTGCCGACGCAGATCAACGGCCAAATCGGCATGCGAGTCGGCAATGCTCTGGTTCTGGCACACCAGGCAACGCAGTTCAGCGGTGATCGCCAACATGCGCGCCTCAAGCACTGGATCATCAGCAGCGGACGCCGCTTCATTGGCTTGTGCCAAGGCAGCCAGACTGGTCACCAGCATAACCAGCAAAAACTTAATCATTGCGCATCCTCATCAGCAGCGCACTCAACCCGACTATTACGTCCATCGAGCTGAGCCTCATGCCAGTGCTCCGACTACCAGTGCTTCCTGCGGCTTGGTAACGGTCGACTTGCGCGTGCGGTAGCGCCTGTCGGAGACAGCAAGAACGCCGCCCAGTGCCATCAGGAGGCAGCCACCCCAAATCCAGTCAACGAACGGTTTGATATAGATTCGCACAATCCATGCATTGCTGCCTTCAACCTGCTCACCCAACGACACATAGAGGTCGCGCACCAGGCCGGGATGGATGGACGCCTCCGTCATCGGATTTTGTTGCACCCGGTAAATACGCTTTTCGGGTCGCATATCCGCCACCACCACACCATGGCGGGTGACTTCGATCCGCCCCTGCACCGCGTGGTAGTTGGGTCCTTCAAGCTCCTGTGTTCCCTTGAACGTGAAAACAAACTCACCGACCGTGCTGCTATCACCCAGGTTCATCCTGACGTCACGCTCGACTTCATAGCTGCGCACCATGGTGACACCCAGACAAAACGCGGCTACACCAAGATGCGCCAGCATCATGCCCACCGTCGCCCGCGGTAGTTGACGCAGCCGACCATAAGCAGCGCCCCAGACTGCATGCGCCGGCTTGATACGCTCCAGCAAATCAGTACCGACAGAGGCCATAATCCAGAACGCCATGAGCAAACCCAGGCCTCTGGCCAGGGTCAGATTGCCAGCCAGCCAGCCGGCAAAGACGGTTGCCAGCAATGCAACCACCAGGGCCCAGCGCAATCGCCGCACCAAATCGGGTATTTCAGCCGCTTTCCAGCGCATCATCGGACCGACACCCATCAGGAAAACTGCCGGCGCCATCAACGGCACGAACACCGTATCGAAATACGGCGGGCCGACCGATATCTTGCCCAAGCCCAAAGCATCAAGCAGCAGCGGATACAAGGTGCCCAGCAGCACTGCAGCCGCAGCCACCACCAGCATCACGTTATTGCCAAGCAGCGCCGCCTCTTTGGACAGCATGTTGAAGCGCGTCCCGAGCCCGACTTTCGGTGCCCGCCAGGCATACAAAGCGAGCGAGCAGCCAATCACCAGACTGAGGAAAACCAGGATGAACAACCCCCGCTTCGGATCGGTGGCAAACGCATGCACCGACGACAGCACGCCAGAACGGACCAGGAAAGTACCCAGCAAGGACAATGAAAAAGCAAGAATCGCCAGTAGCACGGTCCAGGACTTGAAACCACCCCGCTTCTCGGTTACCGCCAGCGAATGGATCAATGCGGTGCCCACCAACCAGGGCATGAACGAGGCATTTTCCACCGGGTCCCAAAACCACCAACCACCCCAACCCAATTCGTAGTACGCCCAGGAACTGCCCAGTGCGATGCCGATGGTCAGGAAGGCCCATGCCACTGTCGTCCAGGGACGGGTCCAGCGCGCCCAGGTGGCATCCAGATTGCCGCCAATCAACGCCGCAAGTGCAAATGCGAACGCCACAGAAAACCCGACGTAGCCCATGTAAAGCAGCGGTGGATGCGTCACCATCCCGACATCCTGCAACAGCGGGTTCAGGTCGCGGCCGTCTGCTGCGGCCGGGAACAGTCGATCAAACGGACTGGAAGTGAGCAGCATGAAAAGCAGAAAGCCGACACTGATCAAACCCATCACCGACAGAATGCGCGCCAACACGGCCTCCGGCAAATGACGACTGAAAACCGCCACGGCCACCATCCAGACGCACAGCATGGTGACCCACAACAGCAACGAACCTTCGTGACCACCCCAGACACCGGCTATCCGGTACTGCAACGGCAACGCCGAATTCGAGTTTGATGCCACATACAACACCGAGAAATCATTGCGAATAAACGACGCCATGAGACAGGCAAAAGCGATGGCAACCAGTGCAAACAAAAGGTAGACGGCCGGACGCGCCAACGCCATCAAATCCTGGCGCCCCCGTGCCGCACCAACCAGGGGCACAGTGCCCAAAACGAGCGCGACGCCAAACGCGAGCCAAAGGGCAAAATGGCCGATTTCAGGAATCATCTACGCATCTCCATAACAAAGGTGAAGGTTAACATTTCAAGGTCATTTTTGTTGGTCTGGCATGCAATGCCCTCAGCATCCCAAAGGATGCCGCCAAACAATCAAAAGAAAAGGTTGGGCACGGCTAGGCGTGCCAGATCAGCCCCTGATTTTCTTCCAGGTTTGTGTCATGTGACACTGTTCACAGCGAGGCCCGAATTTACCCTCGTGCACGTCATTGCTGCGATGGCAAGCGTAACAGCTGGTATTCAGTGGCGCGGCATTTTTGCCAACCGGAGCGGGTTCACGGTGGCAACTGGCGCAGACCACCGTGCGATGCGCACCATCCAGACGGTAGTGGGTGCGCGTGTCATGGTCAAAATCCCATAGCGGCCAGCCACGCGTGTTATGGCAAGTCTCACAACGCGCACCGTACACTTTCTTGTGCTTATCGTCTTTCACATGACAGCCGACACAATCACGCCGCGCATCCCGGAAGCGCGACGTCTCGTGACAACTCTTGCAAGTGGCCAACACGTGACGACCGGTCAATGCATAGCGGGTCCGGTTGTGGTCAAAACGCTCAACCTTCCAGTTGACATCGGTATGGCAACTCTCGCACTTGGGTCCGACCTGGCCTTCGTGCTTGTCGTCCTTCTTGTGACAACTTACACACTCCATGGCCGTGTTGCGGAAGCTCTTGACATCCTTGTGACAAGACTCGCACTTGACCTTCACGTTCTTGTGCGCATTCTTTAGACGAAACTTGGTTTTATCGTGGTCAAACAAAGTCGCCTTCCAGTCGCGATCGGTATGACAATCGGCACATTTGTCGCCCAGAGTCGCGACGTGTTTGTCGTCCTTTTTGTGGCACGCCACGCACTCCTTGCTGGCCTGCTTGAACATGGTCCCCTCGTGGCACAACTTGCACTCGACCTTGACGTGTTTTCCGAGCAGAGGGAAGTCGGTCTTGGCATGATCAAACTTGGGTGACTCCTTCCAGGATTTTTCGGTGTGGCACTTGGCGCACTCGCGCCCCAGGCTCTCCTTATGTTTGTCGTCCTTGGCATGGCAGGCAATGCATTCCTGACTGGTTTTAACCTTGTAGAGATTGCCGGTGTGACAGGCAGTGCACTTGGTGACGCGATGCTTGCCGTTCAAAACATACTTGGTGTCCTTGTCGTGGTTGAAGGTGGTCTCCTTCCACAGTTTGGTGCCGTGACAGGTTTCGCATTTTTCGCCGTATTGCCCCTTGTGGCCTTTGTGCTCGTCATCCTTCTTATGGCAGGCAATACAGGTTTTCGGCGTGTCCTTGTAGATACCCTTGAGATGGCAATCCACGCACTTCGTGTCCACGTGCTTGCCGGTCAACGCAAATTTGGTTTTGGAGTGATCAAACTTGGCTTCTTTCCAGCTCGCCTCGTCATGGCAGTCGGCACATTTGTCACCCAGCGAGCCCTTGTGCTTGTCGTCCTTTTTATGACAGGCGACGCAGGTGGCGGGTGCTTCACGGTATTTCTTGCCCGCGACGTGGCACTTCTCGCACTCAACCTTTTGATGCTTTCCGTTCAGCGCATAGTCGGTGATCTTGTGGTCAAACTCTTTCTTGTCGAGCACAACTATATGCGTATCCGGACCCTTGTGTTCGGTGTGACATTCGTGGCAGGACTGGGGTTTCATTTTGCCGTGGTAACCCGTATGGGCCTGGACATCAGCGCGGGTTTCCTTGTGGCAATCCAGACAACGTTTGTCCTGCGCCTGACGGTCAAACTTCACGTGGCACTGGGTACATTCTTCCTCATACTTGGCGTGCGCTTTTGAAAGCTTGCCGGGAGCCATGACCGACTCGATCGTTTGAGAAATGGCCCATGGCGCGCTCAACAGCAGGCTGAGCAGAACCAGCCAACGCAAAAACCCGGCAACAAGTTCCGACTGCACAAATGGCTGCGCAGAATATGGCGCCACCCACTTTGCCATAGTGGATTGGCACCTTTGGTCGGTCTGCATGTCAAGGGTAGGCATAGTGTCGGGTTGACCTCAGTACGCGTGTACCGCGAAGATATGAACAAAAGTGCTGATGATCAGCAAAAAAACGAAGGGGACATGCGCCACATGCCAGGCCGACAACATCCATTCATAGGCGCCGAACTGCGCCACCCGCACCACGGCATTGAGGTAACGTCGCACCATCTTGCGCGCCAGGCGCCGATGCTCCGCCACTTTGCGCGCATCCCATTGCAGCTGTGCCGCCAAACGGGCCGAGGGTTCCACTAACAAACGCGTGCAGCGCCAATAAACGTACCAATGCACATAGGGCAGCACAAATACCCGATGCAGGTGGGTGCGCCAGCCTGGGACGGCGGCTCGCTGGCTCTCGGCAAACGCCAGCAGCGTGCGTTCCACTTCACGCGCAAAATTCAATCGCGAGCGCACCCCTTCCTGCTCTATTCCGGCCCTGTTTTTCAGTTCCTGCAAACTGACTATCTCGCCGTGCAAACCCCGATTCACACGGATATAAATAAAGCGACCGACAACACCACTGAGCACCACGATGTACATGCTGTAAAGAGCGACACCGGCGTTGAGCGAGCTGAACCTGAACGCGGAATGCACCAGGATCAGCAAGGGTCCGCCAATCCCCAGCACCATATGAGCTATCAGCCAGCCTTTAACCTGCCCCCAGTTTCGAGCGAACTGGAAGTGCTTGCGCAAGGGATAGCTGAACAACAGCAACATCATGACGGCACCGGCAACACCCATCCAATACCCTACGTCGTCGCCTGCCTTGAACAAGTTAAGCAGACTGATCTGACGCGCGATCCATACCAGCAGGACGAGCACGGCATAGACGAACAGGTCTTTCGACAGAGTCGGTAGCTGCCGGACTTGCTTCTTTTCGTCTGCTGCTGAGACAGGGACCGCTTCGCTCACTGAGGATCCTCCATCTTGGGCCGTCGCACGCCAACAGCCGCTGCCAGAAGCGCTGCCCGGCGCCTGCGTGCAGCAACTATCTGAAGCGCTGCGATGGCGACCAACAGCCACAACAGCGGATCCGGTTCACCCGCAATTGCCATGGAACAACCACCGCCACCGCCGCCTCCCACTGCGCCCGTCGCCGCACTATCGACGGTGGTCGTGGCAGTGGCCAACCCTGCGTTGGTCGCCACATAAAGACGGGTGCCCACAACGCGCATTTCATTCACCGTGGCAGACGGCAAAGCGTTGCCACCGGTCCCGCTGAAAGAACTTAAGCTGGGGGTCAGGGCGTTCAGTGTCATTGCTAGCAACCCGTGAGCGGAAGTGCCGACGTAAAGTGTCGTTCCGTCACTCACCAGCGCGGACACACTTTCTGGCTCGCCGGTCGACAGGGTCGGCAAACCTGCAACCGTTCCCCAACTACCAGTCTTGCTCAGGCACTGAAATAAAAATCCATCACCGCCAGCAAATACCTGGCCGGCACCGACTGCAACGTGGCTCAAAATCAAGTTCGCAACCGGAAAAGGTGAGCTACCGAAGAGTGCCCAAACGGGTGCCACGGCCGGTGTCGCTGGGACAAAGTCGGTGGCGAAATAGACAGCGTTGTCATAGACTGAACCGTCTACGGTGTCATTCTTGACACCGCCGGCAGCATAAACGGATCCACCGGCTACAACCAGAGACCGGACGCTGAAGTTCGCGACCGGGGGAATCTCAATGGTGGTAAACGAACTCCCTCCAACAAGGGACTGAATGACCATCCCGCCGCTCGGAGAAGCATCCGCATTGCGCCCGACATACAGTGCTTGCGCTCCGACCGCCATGGTTCTGACGTCATAGGCGTTGCCCAAAAGAAACCAGCTGCTACCTTGCAGATAATAGACCCCCTGATCGGTGCCTGCATACAAAACGCTGTGACCCACGTCGGCTATCAACGCTCGAATGATGTTAATAAGCGGGACCTGCGTCGACAAGCCAGTTCGAGTCCAGCTGGCGCCGCCGTCAGCACTGGCCATGACATCAAGATAGCTGCCACTTGTGGATTCGGCAATTGCATAAAGCGACGATCCCACTACGGCCACATCCCGCACGCTGACATTGTCCAGGCGCTGGCTAGGCGTCGCCAGCTTGCTCGGACCGTTCAGTGCCGTCGTCACTGAAGTAGCCAATGTGGTGCTCGATGACAGATCAGCAGTACTGCTTGCGTCGAGACCAAACTCGGTTGCCCACAGCAGACTCGACAGGCCCGCAGGGTTTAGCTGCCAGGCTGCATGAAGGTGGGATGACATCGGAAAAACAGGTCCAGGCACCAGAGGTGCCATCACTGATGTGTCATCAAACGGCGGGGAGACAAAGGCGCCGACATCGGTCGCCATCGCCAACACCGATTGCGGCTGCGCGTTAACACGGGCCACTGCCAAACCGCGGCAGCTGGTGGGCGGGTCTTTGGCGAAACTCAGTGGCACCCACGTCAGCGGCACACCGACTGACAGATCAGCCTGAAAAACCAAACCGCCGGTAGTGCAGGCAAATGCCCACTTGGAGGATGACGAGACCAATGCAGCGACATGCTCGTTCAAAAATCCAGACGGCCGGGGAAAGCCTGCGTCATTTGTTGCGCCCTCTTCGCTATTAATCCAGTTTTGGTTGGCGTCAAGCAGGTACACGGCACTGATCGACCCCATCGCAATATTGCCGTCCAGCAAGCCCAGTGCAGTCACATTTTGTGCAACTCCGGACGAATCGACTGGTACGCTTGATGTAATCCAGGTTGGACTTGCACCGGCTGTGCTCGTTGCATAAATATTCGATTCACAGGGCGCCGCCAGGTACAAAGTGGACTTTGCGCTCGCCAGCATGGTGATATCACAGGCTGGCGCCGGACTGGCCGCCCGTGGTGACGGGAACATGACCCAGGCCGGTGCAGCGCCCGCTGGCGTGACATAGACACCGCCGTCGGTGGCCGCGTAAACAAAGTTACCCAGTGCAGCCAGCGCGTAGACATGACGGCCCGCTGCCATGCCACTGTTGGCCGCACTCCAGGTAGCACCGGCATCACTGCTACGAAACACGCCGTTCATTTCAGTGCCGACATAGAGAGCGGCGGTTGGTGCGGATGGATCGGCGATCAAAGCGATCAGGCTGCCGCCGGTCGGGCCGATGGAGTTCCAGTTGGGTGCCGACTGCGCCCAAGCGTGGCTAGCTGCCAGTACGCCGACCAGCAAAGCCAAACGTCGCAGCAAGTAATTCAGCATCGCCATGGTGTGGATATTTCCAAAAGTCTTGAATTTCATAATACCGCCTGCACAAACAATATTTTCACACTACTGGCCTTTAAACGAATACCAGGGCGCGGTCGAATACACCGGATCCTTTGAACATGGTGCCGTGGTTGGACAGGGGTCCCAAATCGAAAGTGCCACACGCCGACCAAAAAAGAATGGCAAGCCCCAGGAGAATGACGGGGCACTGGCGGTGGCGACATCGGGCGCACCGACCAGGTCGCCAAACGCGGCATTCGATGTCAGGAAATAGTTGTTCGCATTGCCCACATTGAACAACACCGGGATTGGATTTTGTCCCGGTACATCGCCGTCGGAAAGCGTGGCGGTCTTATTTTTCAATTGCGGCTCGGGGCAATACCACGGGGAGATAGGTGCCGGGGCATTGACGGGACAACGGGTGATGGCGTTGTCGGTGAAGAACAGGCCGTTGGTGCCAGTGTCAAGATAGCTGTTGTAAATGGTCTGGCCGTTGTATTGTGTGGTGACGTTCAGGTACGACTTGTAATTGTTATGAAAATCGACCCCAAGATGAACCTGGCCGGCTCCTAAATCGAGCTGATTGTTGGGTCGCGTGTTGATGCCAAGAATCAACTCACCATGAACTTTGGCAGCACCCAGGCCCAGCACCGGTGGCAGCATCAGCACCACGCCATTGTTGTCGGCCAGGTTGCTGTTGCCCGGATCCTTGGGCAGTGCCGCGACCGGGTTGTAAATCTGCTGATTGGCGCCGACCGCAGCCGCACTGCAATTCGATACGCTCGTGGCACCCGCTGGGCAGCTGTAATACTGCACAAAGCTTTTACTGGGATCGATCGGGTCCACATAGTTGCCCAGACGACACTTCTCCCCACAGTCCAGCGTGACGCTGCCGATGCCTAAAATTCCGTTTGACCCGAGCGCACTCGCCGAGCTCAACACGCTGCCATTGACGGCCCTGGAACAATCTGCCGGCACCTGTATCGCAGCCTTTGGGTCGTCCTGAATCAGTTGCATCGGAACGCTCGTCGCCCATTGCAGGGCAAGACCCACATCGGCCACTGCCGTCGGCCCCCACAAGCCACCGATGACAAACGGATAGCATTCATGTGCTTGCCCCGCCACCGTGGTGCCGGTCGCAGCCAGATCAATGGGTATCAGGCCCAGCGAGCTGACCTTGCTAGCCACAATCCGCAGCCCGACAGAGCCGGTATCGACCTGCACATGGTCAATAGTTGCACATTTGCTGGGTGGCGGGTCGCCTGGTCGGGCGCCCGGCGCGCAGACCGTCACCGTTGCGTAAAGAACATTTGCCACCAGTGAAAAAATGTTTGCCGGCCCGCTGTCTACCACCACCGGGAGATTATTTGCCTCCTGTTTAAACGCATTTGGAAGCGACACCTCCAGCCCGGCGCTGGGGCAAGGGCCAGGAGTGCAGATAAGTGTCGGCGGTGTGCTGGAGTACTCCCCACCTCCACAGCCCGCCAGTAAAGCAAGGCCGCAGACGCATGCGAAGATGTGCCTGAAGTTGGACTTGGACATCGCTACTCTAGCCCGATACGGTCTGGGCTCAAGCCGGCGGGCAGCATGGAACGGCGAAACGCGAAGCCCGAAAACACATTCAGGTGTGCGGTCGACTGCACCACCAAATCCAGGTCTTCATGACGAAAGCGCCGCTGGATGCCGGCGCGGCGCGCCGCCGCCTGTGCCGAGGTAGCGTAAGCCGGATAGGACGAGCCCAGCACGGCGGAAAGATCAGGTTTGGACAAGGTATGCCAGGCCACTGCAAAAACGGCGCCATTGGCCGCCACATACTCACGCAGCCGGGAGCCGTCGGCACCCTGCAAGTCGTGTACCAAGTACTGTGCCTTGGCCTCGATCTGGTGCCTAGCGCCCATGCGCATGCGGTCGATGCTGACCGACCTCTCGGTCTCGCCAAGACTTGCCATGGCCAGCAGCGGCGGCAACAGCAACACAGTCGCCGCTATCATGCGCAAACCATGAACCCAGCCTTGGCGCCTGCGTGCCGCTCCAAACTTGTTGCCTACAGCGTAGCCGCTGCCTGCGGCCCGCTCGGCGCCTGGCTGCTGCTTCAGATAGGACTGGGCCTTCGCAGCGCGGCCTGTGCCCCCGGCGCGCTGCTCACCTTGCTGGTGATTGCACCGATCGCCGAAGAAACCGTGTTCCGCCTGGGACTGCACAACTGGCTGGCAGCTAAATGGAATGCACAAGTCGGTTGCCTGAGCCTGGCCAATGTGCTGGTGGCAATTGTTTTCGGCAGCCTGCATGCGCTGCATCAAGGCTCGGCCTTGCTGCTGCTGACCGCTGCACCGGCGCTGGTATTTGGGTGGATGTGGGAACTCAGCGGGCGTCGACTCATGGTGCCGGTGCTGCTTCACGCCTGGTACAACCTGTGCATCGCGCTGGCCAGTTGCCCATAGACTTTCATCAGAAAAAGTCATACCGGTAACCCACATAGAAGAACACCGCAGACGACTCTTCGTGATTGGTTGGCCCATCTGTTGTGGATCGCTCGTAAATCGTCTCGCCAAGTACGCTGGCCCGGTCAGAAATCTTGTAAGACAGTCTGACCCCCGGTGACACCCTGAGCACCTTGGTAGCTGTGTTGTCGGTCTGGCTATAGAGCCTGATGGAAGGCTCGAAGCTGGCCTTGTTGTCATAAAAACCAGTCAGGTTGTTGTAGGCCAACTGGGTGCCACGCAGCGTGTCACTGTGCAAAACACTCAGGTTGAAGCCATTGATGTCGCGGCTGGAGTAAAGATTGGAGCCGGTTAACTGCAGCGCGATGTTGAACTGCGCACCAGTAGCCGCTGTGGCCTCAAAATTAGTACCAGGCACTGCAGGCAGTGCCCCGATGTCGCTGTAGCGCAAATCCAGCGATCCCTGCCATTTGGGCGCGAGCGCGCGCGAGACGCTGAACAATGCCTGCCTAGCCTGCGCCGCTGTTCCCAATGCCCTGCTCTTGACCTCAGCCAGACTCATGCTTTGCAACAGGGTTTGCAGCGACGTCTCGCCTGAGCTGATCAAGGCGTCGCTCAGTTGCAAGGAGGGTGCTTTGCGGCTGTCGAGCAGCACCGTGATGGTGGTGGCGAGTGGGCCCTGTATCGATCCCTGCAAACTGGCGGCGTTGATGACATGGAAATTGAGGTCATAGTCGATTTGCGAATAGAGCGACACGGACTCACCAAAATAGCGCAATTCAAGCCCGGTGGCACGGCGATCCGAAATACCCTCGGTAGTCTGATCCACCAGTGAGATATTGCCACCCCAATGTTCAAACAGATTGTCGGCCTCCAGCATGACGCCAGCCAGCCGCTGCGACGGCGCCGACACTAACGTGTTGGCCGGCACGCCCACCATGGCGTCAAGCTTGTACTTGCTGCCAAAGGGCATGGCCAATGAAACGCCATCAAACAATCCGAACAATGATCCGCCAATGGCAGACTGGCGCCCAACGCGCAGATCGAGTTTGCTCTTGCTGTCCCGGTAGTCCACATAAGCGGCACTCAGGCCACTTTGCGCATTGGATGAAGAAAGGAAATTTTTGGAATAGGTGTCACGCAAAACAACCTTGGTTTCCGAGTCTTCGGTCCTGTAGCGCCCGGAGACGTCGACGCTGGTCACCAGGGCCGACTGATTGGTACGACTCAGGGTATTTTGATCGATACCGGCTGAGATGTTCACCAGGGAATCCGTTTTCGACCGCCCGCCGTAGTAGTACTGTGAAATGCTGCCAGTAGAACTAAAGCCGCCGGCCCCACTCTTGCCTCCAACCTGGTCGGTCGATTGGGCGGTAGCAGTGGCAGCACTTCCCAGGGCTGAGAGCCGCTGGGCAACGCGCGGCGCACCTTCGCCCTGCGGATAGAGCTTGAGGTACAACTGGTACTCGATGCGGGCCTTGTCGGGTTGTTTCAATGCCTCCCACGCGGCACCAATCAACTCCTGCGCCTGTTGCGACGACGGGTTGGGCGGCAACATCAAAACCTGGTTAAAAGCCTCCACGGCCTCCTGTAGCCGCTGCTGCGCCAAGGCAGCGCGCCCGGTATCCATCAACTCGGCAGCTTTGCTAGTGACTTTGGCCAGCGATTCGGCGTCCGGCAATACCGCAATCACTGCCGAATCTTCAGCAGCTGGCGGTTTGGGAGTGCTGGCTGCAGCAGCGGCGCTATCAACCGAAGGTGAAGCCGCCGCCATTTCCAGCTGGAGGACCCTGGAAGTTGGGAACCGATCCGCCGCCCGCTGGCGCACTGCCTTGGCGTCCTCCTCGGTACGAAAATAACCAATCGCCAAGGCAAACTGCTTGCGGCCGTCCTGTTCCAGCGGTTGCGTGAAAACCGCATAGTCCTGAAACTCCGCCGGCACCCGCGGTATGCCTGCTGGATCATCAACCGGGAAAGTCTGCAATAGCACGGCGTAGCGGCGCTCTTCCGCCTTGACAGCCGATAGCGGAAGCGCGCTGGCAGCGGGCAAGGTCGAATTGACGGCGTCCTCGCCACCGAACGCAATATCAATGGACCGGGCGCCGGGGCCTTGGCGCGCCAATACCCTGACCTTGTCGGTAAATCGAAGAGTCAGCGACTTGGTAGGTACCTTGGGTGCTGGAACGTAGGATAAAGCGATACCGGGCTTGCCGGCCAACGGCTCCAGGCGTTTGCCCTCTTCTACCGTTTGTCCCAAAACCGCTTCGTCAGCGGCGATGATTTGAAAACTCAATTGCGCCAGATCGGTGCTGATCAACGGTGCCTGCTGCAAAAAGCGCACATTGGCGTTGAAAGTAATGCGAACGACCTGCTGCTGCGTGCGGTCAAGCCATTGCAAACTCTCAATGGTCTGCGCCGACGCGCCAGCCGATAGCAGCGCAAAACCAGTTGCCAGAAATCCCCAGCGCATGGCAGCCACCGGATAAACCGGTTTTAGCCGACGAAAAACAGATGCCTCTGAACATGCGTTAAAGGAACGTAACACCCCCTGCCCTATCTGATTGAAGGGCTGGGGCAAGCTGCTGTTTTGAACCATCAGACGTTTTTATTAAGTTGCAATTCAAGGCCCTATCGGGATGGGTTTACCCGGCGTACGCGCTCTCATCTGGCGCGGGATGATTTCACTGTTGGAGACGTGACAACTGACGCACGTGAGTTTGTCAGGCATCGGTCGGAACGCTGGCGACAGATGTGAGTAGTTTACAGGTTGCCAAGCGGTTGTCTTGTGGCAGCTATCGCACGAGCGTGGGCTCATGAAGTGGCCCGATGGCCGGGCTGACGCCCCCATGCCGTTGTGGCAAACCAGACAGGTGTTGGGCGAGATGCCACTGTGGCTGAACTGCGCTGGCACCCAGGCGGTCGTGCGGTGGCAACTGTCGCAAGAGTTGGTCACCATCAAGTGGCGTGCCGGCATACCGGAAGCGTGCTGACCATCGTGGCAAGTCTTGCACTGGCCAGGTTGCACACCCGTGTGATCAAAGCTGGTGCCTGCAGTACTGAGGCCAGGTTGCGTCAGCTGCAGGTTGGGGAGCAGACGGCCCAGTTCAGGATTCACCAAAGCGCCCCGCATGATGGGTTTCACCAGGCCTCTGAACCCGCCGTTGTAGGTGTGGCAGCCAGAACCATTGCAATCCTTTCCGGTGTGATGCCCGCTGGGTCGGGTCTTCATCTGCACCCCGAACCAGGTGTACCTGGTTTCGTGGCAGCTCATGCAGGTTTTTGAGGTTACTGCAATGTGCGCGGCCGCCGCCATCGGCGTACCTGAAAACGCGGTGAAGTTGGTCTTCGAGTGGCAGGCTTCGCAGGCAATCCCTGCCACAGGAACGTGTGTAGCAGCGTTGGATGTGGTCGGCAACTGACCCGCCGCCAGCGGCATCATCTTGGGCTGATAAGTAATCGGTGGTGGCGTCGTGCAACTGGCCTGCGTTGCACAACCGGCAAACGGACCGGCACCGGTTCCTGCCGTATGGCAAGAGATGCAACCCGAGGCAATACCGGTATGCAGTATGGTGTTGGTCGCCAAACTACCTGCGGCGTAGGAATAGTCACCCGCTTTCACGTGGCAGGTTGAGCAATTTGCAATCGTCGTTGGTATGTGCCCATTGGGCTTGCCAGCCGCCGAGAACGAAGTCGTGCCGCTATGGCATTGCGAACAATCACCCGTGGTCGGGTGCGCTGCATCGGCAACGCTGTAGGTGGTGGCGGAAGCAAAGGGGCGTGTCTGGAAGCCCTTGTACAAAGCACCGGCGGTGACGGTGGTAGGCGACATCGGGTACAGCGACACACCCATCCACTGAAAATTCTTCTCGTGGCAGGTATTGCAGCCACTGGTCATACCCGCGTGGATCATGGGGCCAGTCGGCACCGGCGTCTTGAATAAGCTGCCAGGTACGGTTTTGGTTCCGGTCACGGTCAGCAAGCCGCTCGGGATGGATCCGGCACCGGTGTGGCACGATTCGCAGCTTGCGGTTGACGGGATGTGCGAAGTCGCACCTTGCGTCGCAGAGGGCGGCATCACGACAATCGAGGTGATGCCGGTGAAGCTGGTGCCAGTGATGCCCTGGCCATGGCAGGTCACGCAACCGGTGGTGATGCCGCTGTGGCTGAACAGTGACTTGGTGAACAGCGCGCCATTGACAACCGGCAATTGCAGACTGCTGCCGGTACCCACGTGGCAAACCTCGCAGGCCGTGCTGCCAAATGGCACGTGTTTGGCCGGCGGCCCCATCACAGTGAAACCGATGGCCGGTATCGCAAAAGTGGCAGCGTTAGCGGCGCTGTGGCACTGCGCGCAGTTGCTTGAAGGTGTCGGCGCATTGGCGTGAATTGCCGTCAGCGTTGGCGTCACTGCGAAGTCAGTATTGGTGTGGCACGACTGGCAAGAGGCAGTGGCAGCGACCGGAATGTGGTTGCTGGGCATGCTGATACCGTTGAAGTCGCTGGTACTGTGGCAACTGGAGCAATCACCCGTGGTTGGATGCTTGCTGTCGGCCACAAAGAAGGTGCCAGCCGTGACTTGTGGCCGGGTCTGGAAGCCCTTGAAAGGCTTCGCTGTGGTGATCGGGTACTGGCCCATGCTCATCCACACGTAGTTGGTCTCGTGGCACGAATTGCAGTTGCCGGTGACGCCAGTGTGGATCATCGTCGCCGTTGGTGCTGGCAACAAGAAGCTGCTGCCCGGTACGGTCTTGGTCGCCACCCCTGGCACCAGACCGGCGGGCGTCGAGCCCAGGTGACAGCTTTCGCAGGTGGTACTGGTCGGCAGGTGCGAGCCAGCTCCCACCGGCGAGGTCGCCGGCATCACCACAATCTTGCTGATGCCAAAGAAGCTCGAGCCCGTGATGCTCGGACCGTGGCAGTTGACGCAGCCGGTGCTGATGCCACTGTGGCTGAACGCAGAGTTGGTGAACTTGGCACCGTTGGCCACCGGCAGTTGCAGGCTGGAGTTGGCACCCACGTGGCAGCTCTCGCAGCCCAGTGCGCCCATGGCGATGTGCTTGGCCGGTACTCCCACAATCGCGAAGTTGATGGCCGGTATCGCAAAGCTGGCCGCGGCCGTGCCGTGGCACTGCGCGCAGTTGGTGGTGGTTGACGGTGCGTTGGCGTGGATGTCAGCCAGCGTCGGCATCACCGAGAAGTCGGTATTGGTGTGGCACGAGGTGCAAGAGGCACTGGCCGAGGTCGGAATGTGATTGGCCGGCATGGACGGCGTCGTGAAGTCAGTGAAGTTACCGTGGCAACTCGAACAGTCACCGGTGGTTGGATGCTTGCTATCCGCCACAAAGAAAGTGCCGGCCGCAACCTGCGGTCGGGTCTGGAAGCCCTTGAACGGTGCCGCCGTGGTGATCGGGTACTGGCCCATGCTCATCCACACGTAGTTGGTCTCGTGGCACGAATTGCAGTTGCCGGTGACACCACTGTGGATCATCGCCGCCGTCGGTGCCGGCAACAAGAAGCTGCTGCCCGGTGCCGTCTTGGTCGCCACCGCA
>SESD01000107.1_pt1 | contig 48520 bp, 28 predicted proteins | sample 3171411 | NCBI WGS metagenome assembly SESD01 (sample SAMN06051880, study PRJNA518727) | freshwater metagenome | biome: subpolar coniferous forest; feature: holomictic lake; material: water; isolation source: holomictic Lake 442, 16.5 m depth | place: Canada: near Kenora, Ontario | collected...
TCCGATCGAGGAGGCGATATAGTTGACCGGCCATGTAAAAGGGGATGGACAGCAGGCGATACCGGGCCGGTACGCCTTCGGTTGTCTTGACGGCCACCGCGGTGACCGACGGCAGGTCCGCATTCACCCGCACCGCCAGGCTCAACTTGCGGGCCGCCATGAAATGGTGGAGCGACTTCAGGGTCCCTGTGGTGCCCGCCTTGACCTCGACCGGCACGACCGCGGGGCCGTGCTGGATCAGGTAATCCACTTCGGCCACCGCGCCTTTTCGATCGGTGCTCCAGTAATAGAGGGCGCGCTCGGAGAAATGGGGCAGGATCGCCCGAAGTGCCTGGCCAACCGCCTGCTCCGCCAGCCCGCCCTCGTTCACCAGCACAAGGTCCTTCAGGTCGGATGCGCGTTGCAGCGTCAATCCGAGCGCCGCGCACATCAGTCCCGAGTCCAGAAAGATGACTTTGAAAACCCGCTCCCGAAGATCCCCGCCCAGGGGTATCCCCATGCCCGTGGAGGCCTGGACACGCGTGGCCAGCCGCGCGCGGCACAGCAGATCGAGGGCCTCGCGAATGGCCGTGGATCTCTCGCCATCGGCCACGCGCGCGTACTTGAATGTCTGGCCCAGCATCCGGGGAATGGATTCCATGACTCTCCCGATGCGGTCGACCGGCACCCGCCGCGAGTATTTCGAGAAGTCGTCGCGGAACGTTCCCAGCAGCGATTGCTGGAGTTCGGCGCACGCCAGCATCGAACCGTTGTCGAACCAGCCTTGCACGACTTTGGGCATGCCGCCGACAATCATGAAGTCGCGATAGCGTTGCGACAACCGGGCGTGCGCCACCGCAGGCAGGGCCTGGCCGGGGAGCCAATGCTCCAGTTCCTTCAGCAGTTCCGTGTCACCGGCCACAGCCAGAAACTCCTCGAACGACATCGGCTCCAGATGAAGATAGGCGATTCGCCCCACCGGCATGCTGAAGGCGTGGTCGGCGAGCACGAAATCGAGCAGCGATCCCGCGGCGATGACCGGGAGTTCCGGCAACTCTTCGGCGAACCAGCGCAGATTGGCCAGAACCTCGGGCAGGGCCTGTATCTCGTCGAGGAAGAGCAGCGCGTTACGCGGATCGATGGCATGCCCTGCCATCAACTCCAGCGACCGCATGACCCTCTTGGGGTCTTTCTCCCGAAAGATGCCGGTCACCTCGGTTCCGGAACGTTCGAAGTTGATCTCGATCAGGCGCAGGTCGAGTTGCCGGGCCAGTTCACGTATCAGCCAGGTCTTGCCGACCTGGCGGGCACCACGCAGCACAAGCGGTTGTCGGTTCTTGACCAGAACCCACTGCTTCAAGATGTCCAAGGCCATGCGTTTCATGCGGACAATGTATACATATGGTCATCTTTTGGCAAGAGAAATGCACAAACAAAGCCTTCTATTGGCGCCTGGCAGATGGCGGTTGTAGCGCGCCGGTGACCGGCGCGGCCTGCCTCGACGCTTGCGCGGTCGCGGCTCGCAGAGCCGCGCTACAGGAGAATGAGAGCAAGGACAGCCCATGAGCAAAGCAAACAACTTCACCGAAAACGGCAGACGTTACCTCTTCCGCAACCCGCGGCAACCTGACCCGGCCTATGCCTATCATTTCAACCGGAGCCAATTGGTCAAGATCGACCACCGGGGCGCCGTGGACGCGCAGTTCGTGCAGCCGCACGTGACGCGCTACTCGCTGCCGCTGCGCTGCTTCTATGTCCGGGACAACCGGACCGGCAGGTTCTGGAGCGCGCCGTTCGACCCGGTGCAGGCGAGGCCCCGCGCATTCGAATTCGCACCCGGCATCAGCGACACCCGCTGGCGTAACACCACGGACGGCATCGAGGCGTCTGTCCGGCTCTTTCTCCCGCAGGACGACCTGGCGGAGATCTGGACCGTGACGCTGCGAAACGTCTCCAGCCAGCCGCGCGATATCTCGCTCTACAGCTACCTGCCCGTGGGCGAAATCTGCTGGATGAACCACGGTGGACGCTTCGACGCGAAACTCAACGGCCTGGTGTTCCAGTACTTTCCCTACTATGCCAAGGTCGAGGACTACTACCGGCTGCGTGGCTTGATGAACTGCGTCTGCTGCCTGTCCGACGTCCGCCCCACGGCCTACGAAATCAGCCTGAAGGAGTTTCTGGGCGTGGGCGGAGAAACCCGGCCGGACGCGTTGCGCCTGCCGAGACTCGCCAACGGGGACGGCCGGACGCAGGCCTGCGTGGCGGCGTTCCAGTATGTCCGCAAGCTGGCGCCGGGCGCTTCGACCATGGTCAACCTGCTCTTCGGCCCGGCGCGAGACGAGGCTGCAATCCGCCGGCTCAAGGGTAGGTACCTGAAGGCCGGCGGTGTTGAGAAAGCCCTGGCCACAGTCGATCGGTATTTCAAGCGTCATGAGGCCGCCCTGCAGGTGGAGACGCCCGATGCGGACTTCAACGCGTTTGTGAACCACTGGCTGTGTAAGCAGGCGCTGTACAACGGCGGAAGCATGCGCACGACCTTCTATCCCGGCGCCAGAAATCTTTTCCAGGACGCCATGGGGTTGGTCTATCTCGACCCCCGGCTGGCCCGCCACTGGTTCACGAAGGCCTACCGCGTTCAGCACCCCGACGGATTCATGCCCATGTCGATCAAGCTGGATCTGGAGAAGTGTTCCAGCGGAAGCCTGCAGACCGGGGTCGGTGAAATTCCGCACGCGGACGTCAATGTCTGGGGGCCCCTGACCATCGCCTTTTATCTGACGCAGACCGGTGATCTCTCCCTGCTGGACGAACCGGTGCTGTTTAACGATGGTGAGAGGAGCGCCACGATCTACGAGCATGTCTGCCTGGGGCTGGCGTGGCTGCTCAAGAACCGCACCAAACGCGGCTTGTCGCTGATCGGTCAAGGCGACTGGAACGATCCGCTCAACATGGCCGGGTACAAGGGCAAGGGTGAGTCGGTCTGGCTGACTCAGGCCCTGGCCTATGTGCTGGACCTCTGGGCCGGTGTGGCGGAACAGCGGCAGGATGCGGCAAGAAGCCGTACGTACCGGAAACAAGCGGAATCGTGCCGCCAGGCGGTGAACCGCCTCGCGTGGGGCAAGGCGTGGTACACGCGCGGGTTCACGGACGCCGGGCGCCCCTTTGGCGTGGCCCGCGACAAGGAAGGCACAATGTTCATCAACTCGCAGAGCTGGGCCATGCTCTGCGGTGCGGCCTCGAAAGAGCAGACCGAGGCGCTCATCCGGTCCATGAACAAACACCTGATGACCCCCTCCGGGCCCATGTTGCTGGCGCCGGCGTTTACGAAGATGGTTGAGGACATCGGACGCCTGTGCGTCAAGAATCCCGGCCACCATGAAAACGGCTCCGTGTACTGCCATGCCGCGGCCTTTTACAGTTATGCGCTCTATCTGGCCGGCAAGCCGGAGCAGGGGTACGAGATGCTGCGCACGTTGCTGCCGGGGTGGAAGGGCAACACCCTGGAGCGCTCCGGCCAACTCCCGCTGTATATCCCGAATTACTATCATGGGGTGGGTGCCGGACGCACAGCCGGAAAGAGCAGCCACAACGTCGGCACCGGCACCGTGGCCTGGTTCTACCGGATCATGACCGAATGCCTGTTCGGGTTGCGCAGCGGGTTTGACGGGCTTCATGTGGATCCGCAACTGCCTGCCGCATGGAACCGGGCGTCTATCCGCCTTCCGTTCCGGGGCGCGGTTTACGATGTGGAAATCCGGAAGTCACGCGCCGTTCACACAACCGAGGTGCATCTGGACGGCCGGAAACTCGAAGACAACCGGATTCCGCCACCGGTCGGCAAGGGGCGCCATCGCGTGACCGTAGTTGTGCCCGCTTCGAAATAGAATCATGAATATCCTCCTGTTGATGGCAGACCAGTTGACCACCCGGGTGTTGTCGGCCTACGGCAGCGCCGGTGCGGCGCTGACTCCGAATATGGACGGGTTGGCCGCCCGCGGCACGGTTTTCGAAAACGCCTACTGCAACAGTCCGCTGTGCGTGCCGTCACGCGCCGCCCTGTGCACCGGCCGCCTGCCCAATCGAATCCGCTCCTACGACAACGGCTCCGAACTGCCTGCGGCGGTGCCGACTTTTATGCATCACCTGCGCGCCGCCGGCTGGAGTACGGCGCTGTCGGGCAAGATGCACTTTGTCGGGCCGGATCAACTGCATGGCTTCGAGGAGCGGCTGATTACTGACATCTATCCTGCCGCGATGGATTGGACACCGGACTGGAGCCGCGGGGTCTACGGCAATCCCGGCGCCAGCGGCGCCAGACTCGGCCGTTCCGGTCCATGCCCTTCGCCGACCGTCGAGATGCAGTACGACGACACGGCCCAATCGCGCGCCCTGGCATGGTTGCAGGCAAGATGCGCCACACATCAGGCCAATCCATTCCTCCTGTGTGTTTCGTTCACCCATCCTCACGACCCGTTCATCATCACGGAACCGTACTGGAACCGCCATGGCGCTGACGACATCCCGCCATCGCAGGCCCTGCCTGACCCTCAACCGCACCCCTTCAATCGCTGGATCAACACGCACCACGAGCTGGATCGCTTTCCGCCGAATGCGGAAACGATTCACCGGTCGCGGCGCGCCTACTACGGCATGGTTTCCTACGTGGACGACAAGATCGGCGAATGGATGAAGGAGCTGGAGCGCCTCGGCTTGCAGGACGACACGCTGGTCCTGTTTACCAGCGACCACGGGGAAATGCTCGGCGAGCACGGCATGTGGTTCAAGCGGACTTTCTTTGACGCCGCCAGCAAAGTGCCTCTGATCGTGGCCGGCCCCGGCGTTCGCGCAGGCCAGCGCATCGGCGAGACGGTTTCACTGGTGGACCTCTTTCCCACGCTGCTGGATTGCGCCGGAGTGCCATCGAATGGGGAGGATCTCGACGGCTCCAGCCTGGTGCCGCTGCTGGAGGGCAAGCGGAGCGGCGCCTGCGACACGGCCTTTTGCGAATACTGCGGAGAAGGGCCAATGGCGCCGATGCGCTTCATCCGCAAGGGCGATCACAAGTACGTGCAGGTGCACGGTCAGCCGCCGCTGCTCTTCGACCTGTCGCGCGATCCGCTCGAGCAGCACAACCTGGCTGACCGTCCGGAATGGGCTGACGTGGCCCGGGCCCTGGCGTGTGAGCTGCTTGCCGGCGGGGATCCGCAGCAGACGCGGGCCGACGTGCAGCGGAGTCAGCAGGAACGGCTGCTGGTCGGCCGGGCGCTGCGCGCGGGAAAGGTGCAGGCATGGGACTGGCCGGATGACATCACGCGACTGTAAGTTGGCAGACTGTAGCGCGCCGCTGTGCGGCGCGGCCCTGCTGCCGGGGCTTGCGCTGCAGCGCCGCGCAGCGGCGCACTACAGGAGAGCGGGCAAGGTGGCGTGGCAGGTGGGGCGAATGCTGTAGCGCGGCTCTGTGAGCCGCGGCGCATCTGGAACGAGCAAGGCCGGCGACCGGCGCGGCCCTGCTGCCGGGGCTTGCGCTGCAGCGCCGCGCAGCGGCGCACTACAGGAGAGCGGGCAAGGTGGCGTGGCAGGTGGGGCGAATGCTGTAGCGCGGCTCTGTGAGCCGCGGCGAGACTGGGAGGCGCAACCATGAGAACAGGATCGAAACCCATGAGATTAGCATGCAGGGGAATGACGACACGGCCTTTGGCTGTCGCCGTATTGTTTGCTGGCAACGCTCTGGCCGCGGATGTTGGGCAGGCGGCGTCGAGCACCGACTGGCCGCAGTGGCTGGGGCCGGAGCGCAATGGTGTGGCGGCGGCGTCACCCAAACTGCTCGATGCCTGGCCGACGAATGGGCCCTCGCAACTCTGGCAGAGTGAGCCGCTCGGCCCTGCCGGGCAGGATGGATATGGTAGCGTGGTCGTGGCCGATGGCCGGGCTTATGTTTTCGTCAACGCCAAGTTACCGGTCAATCAGGGGGTTCCGCAGGACTTCCTGGACGCGTGGGGTTGGTGCGAGGGGGTGCCATCCAATCTGGCGGCCCGCATCGAGGTGGCCCTCGCCAGTGAAAAGCGTCAGAAGACTCCCGGCGGCATCAAGTGGAACTTCGATGAGAGGGATCGCCTGCCCACCGTCGTCGAGTCGCCGGAGCTGAACAAGTTCATCGACGATTTTCTCGCGACCCTTGACGCCGAAACGGTCAAGACTTTCGGCGACCACATCCGCCGGCGCCTGAAGGTCGGGGCGTTCAACTGGCAGACCATGACCAATCTGGGGGCCTGGAAAGGGAAGCCGATCCCCAGCGAAGAAATCTTCCGCAAGTTGTTCCTGGACATTTCAGGCCACTCGGCGCAGACCTGCACCATCACGGCGGAGGCCAACCTGTTGTTCGGCCGTCGGGATGTGATTGTGTGTTTTGACGCCGCCACCGGCCGCCAACTCTGGCGGCGTGAGTATCCCGGCGCCTCGGACGCCGACTCACTCTCTGCTACCTGGGGTGCCTCCGGCACGCCGTCGGTGGAGGGGGGAAAGGTGTACGTCTCCGGGAGCGCCGGGGTGTATTGCCTCGCCGCCGGGGATGGCGCGGAGATCTGGAAGGCGAAGAGCGACTTTAACCACTCGTCGCCTCTGGTCGCCGACGGCCGGGTCGTGTTCATGGACCGCGTGGTGCTGATCGCCCGCGATGCCGCCACCGGGCAACTGCTCTGGCGTCAGGAGAAGGTGAAGCAGGATCACCGCTGGTGGGGGATGAGCCGTTCGGTCGCGCTCTGGCGCCACGAAGGGAAGAGTTACCTCATTGGCTCCGGCGGTCCCGGCCTCTGGTGCGTGGAGCCGGAAAAGGGCGAGGTGGTCTGGATCCGGCCCGGCGAAGGCGGCGGCATCGTGCGCTCGACGCCGATCATCGCCGGGGACGTGGCCGTGGTAACCACGGATGACAAGGTGCATGCCTTCCGCCTTGCCCCGGACAAGGCCGAGTTACTGTGGAGTACTACGCCCGGCGGGGATCGTGGGGGAAGCGCGCTGGTGGTTGGGGATTATGTGTATAACGGAGGCAACCACCTGGGGGGCCTGCAGTGCCTGGATCTCAAGACCGGCACGGTGAGGTGGAAGCAGTTGATGACCGCCACGGAAGGCGTGACGCCGGTGTTGGCGGACGGAAAGATCTTTTTCAATACCGGTGACCGCGGGGTGATCATGCTCCGCGCCTCGCCTGAAAAATACGAACTGCTCGGCAACCTGGCGCACGGTCCGGTGACGATCTGCACCACGCCCGCTGTGGCCGGTGGCCGGCTCTATCTGCGCCAGAAGACCCGCCTCGCCTGCTATGATGTAGCGGCGCCGTAAGAGAAATAGTCATGATGAAACCAGGGATTCTCACAGCCTGTATCGCGGCCATGGTGACCCTCGCCGTCTGGCCGGGGTCCGCGCAGGGCGAGAGCGCCGCCGTGCCTCGGCCGGTAGTGGCGCTGCCGTCCTTCGGCGAGCCGCGGATCGACGGCGCCATCGGACGACTGGCCGGGATGACCGAACTGGCGGTGGTCCAGGCGGAGCGTTTGACGGCCCTGGCGGCAAGGAAGCAGGAGGCCGGCGAGACGGAAACGGAGAAACGCGAGCGCCTGTATTGGGGTGTGATGGAACTCCTGTATTCGGACCAGGTCGAGCCGTTCCAGCGTGCGTACGAGCAAGGCCTGCCCCGCGACGAGGCCGAGGTCCGGCGGTTGGCGCGCGAGCGGATGCATACGCTTTTGGGACGGATGGAGGTGTCATCTGTCCTGCAATGGCGTGTGCTGAGCGCCCTGATCGAGTGCTACCGCGTGGACTATCCAAGCGTGGTCGCGTTGGATGAAACGCACAAGGCGGAAACGCCGGAGGCCCCGGCGGAGAAGGACGATCGCAACAAGAGGGAAGCCCTCCTCGCGCCGCTCCGGGCCAAGACCTACTCCGTCGCTCGTACGTTGCTCACGCCCGAGAAACAGAAGTTGATGGATGACGAATGGAAGCGGCGGCAAGAGCGGAGAATCAGCCTGACCCAGAAGGACCTGGCCCCGGAATTCGCTCCGCGCACGGATGAACAAAGGCAGAAGGCAGAGGCCGCCACCGCAGCGTTTCGGACCGCTGCCAAGGACTTGGATCTCGAGTCCCCCGAATACGGCGCCTGTGTGGATCGGTTCCGCCGGGAACTAGACGGTGCTTTGAATGCCGTTAACGATGCCAGTCGCCAGCCTGCGGGTGCTACAAAGGGGACGCCATGACCCCTGAACCGATTCGATGGAAAGTTCCTTGCGTCATCGACGCGCATACGCACTACAGCGGCCGGGAGCCGCTCGCGCATTATCTCGACAATCTGGCGCTGTGTGGTCATGACCAGGGTGTGCTCCTGACGTGTCATGGCGTTCCACAAGAAAACGCCGGTGCGTTTACCTACGAGCATGCCCCCCTGTTTCGAACGCCGCCGAACGCCAACCGTTTCCATCTCTTTGGCGGACTATCGCACGACGTGGGGCAGGTGGCGCGGGGCGACGGCCGCTATCTGGCGCCGCAGGTCGGCGCCCTGCGCGCTACCGGATTCGCCGGCATCAAGATGATGGAGGGTGCGCCTTACTACAAGAAGGACCTGCCGCACGCGCTCGACCACGCGTACTTCCGGCCATTCTGGGAGGCGGCCGAGGCGGCCGGCATGCCGATCACGATGCACCTGGCCAATCCGATCGACTACTGGCAGCGCGACGACATGGCCGCCACCCACCGCGACGCCGCGCCGCAGGAGGAGTATTTCCGGCAGGCCGAGGCGGTGCTGGCCGTGCATCCGCGGTTGCGCATCACATTCGCGCACTTCATGTTCATGGGGCCGGCGCTCGAGCGGCTGGGGCGGCTGTTCGCTCTTTATCCCGAAATGCGGGTGGATTTGGCGCCGGGGAACGAATACCTGTATTACCTGTCCGACAATCCGGTGGCCGCGCGACGGTTTTTCATCCAGTGGCAGGATAGGATTCTGTATGGCACGGATGTGTCCGACTCCAACTCGCTGACGCTGGCGCGGGCCAAGGCCGAGCAGGTGCGCTTGTTCCTGGAAATGGACGGCGCCTATCAGAACCCCTACGCCGCCGCCCTGGGCAAACTGGAGATGGCTGGTTCGAATGGGCGTGTCGAGTTGCGGGGCCTCAACCTGCCGGTGCCCGTGCTGGACAAGATCCTCTGTGGCAATGTGCGAACGTGGCTCGGTAGACAGGAATTCAAGGAGTCAGAATGAGAGACCTTGCGAATTCCAACACCTCCCTCTATCGGGAGCGCTTTGCGCGGACATTGGCACATCAGCCAGTGGATCGTCCGCCCATGGATCTGGCGTCAACCGACATGACACAAATTGAGGGCGGTCCGCGCCGGCTTGCCCATGGTCTGGGGCTTATGCTCTCGCCATCGGCCTCGGACGCGGAGGCCGATGAGGCCGTTTTGCGCGCCCTTGACACCGATATCCGCGGTGTTGGCGGTCTTCTGTTCCCGGTATCCCCGCTGGCCAGGCGGATCTCGCCGGAAGAGGTGGTTAACTGCTGGGGGATCACGTCGCGCTGGAACGGGCATCACTACGAAATGGTTGAGCATCCGCTTGTGGGCAAGTCCATCGACGACCTGACCCGCTTTCCCTGGCCTGATCCGGAGGCACTGTCAGGGGACGCCATGGCCGGTCTCGCGCAACGGGCGCAATTCCTGAACGAGGAAACGCCCTACGTTGTTTGTGGGCGGCATCCGTATTACGGGGTCATGGAGTTGGGGTGCTGGATGTGCGGGTTCGATGATTTCCTTTACCGGATGGCGGCTGAGCCCGAATTCGTGCACCGGTTTTTCGGGATCATTGCCGGCTACCAGAAGCGGGTGGATGAGGTCTACTATGGCGCCATTGGCCGGCACATCCATTTCACGACCAGCGGCGACGATTTCGGAACGCAGATCGCGCCGTTCATCTCCCCCGCCATGTTTCATGATCTGGTCCGGCCTTATCTTGAGGAGCGGATCCGGCATATCCGACTTTTTACCGATGCCGCGTTCTTCCATCACTCCTGTGGTGCGATTGCGCCGCTCATACCGGATCTCATCGACGCGGGTGTGACGATTCTCAACCCGATCCAGCCGCGGGCGGCCGGCATGGAACCGGAGCGGCTCAAAAAGGATTTCGGCAGCCGGCTGACCTTTTATGGCGGCGTGGACACGCAGGAACTCCTGCCGAACGGCACCCCGGAGCAGGTTGCGGCGGAAACCCGGAAGCTGATCCGGGTAATGGGTTCGGATGGAGGCTACATTCTTTCCGCAGCGCACACCTTCCAGGAGGATGTGCCGGTGGCGAATATCATTGCCATGTACAGGGCCGGAAAGAATTTTGATGTGGAGTGCGACAAGGACGGACTAAAACTGGAGAAAACATGAAACTCGGAAGCGTGATGGCGGGAGTGGTGCTTGGAATGGTGACGACCTGGGTGGGGGCGGCGGAGACGCCGGGAACGGCACCGGAGGCCAGCCTGGTCTGCAAGATCAAGGTGTTGCCGGACAAGGCCCCGGACTGTTCAAGTTTGAAGTCGATCGTGGAAACCGTCACCCGCGACTGCAAAAACAATGACGAGAAGATGATGGCCATCGATAACTTCATGCGGATCAGCCACTATCATCGGCAATATCCGCCGTCGGGTCCGGCGTTGCTGTGGTTCAACAACTACGGCTGGTCTCTGTGCGGCGGATTGGCGGGCCTGCAATCCTCGCTCTACAGCCAGATTCCCGGCTGGGGCTGGCGTCATATCGCCTGGCCCGGACACAACATGTCCGAGGCCTTCTACGATGGCTCGTGGCACTGGGTGGACTGTTTTTTGAAATTCCACGCGTGGCGGCCTGACCCGAAGGCACCCAATGGCCGGACCATTGCCAGCCAGGACGACCTGGCGGCCAATCCGGATCTCGTCAACGAGGCGGTGATGCTGGACCCGGTTTCGAAGGTTGCCTTCGACAAGAACGATCGCCGGGAGATGATCAAGGGCCAACTCAACTGGACCGCCCCCGTGTTATTGACCTGCGGCGATGAGTTGGATGGGATCATGGGCGGCGTGAACAGCCGCCGCATTGACGGAGAAAACGCGCCGAATGACGGCTGGAAGCCCGAGGCCTATTCGGCGGAGATCAACCTTCTCCCCGGGTTCTCCCTGGAGAATACCTGGGACGCGCTGGCCACGCCTGAGGAGAGCTGGCCGGTCAAGGACGGGCAGACGGCGGGGCATACCTGCCCGAAAAACAGGGACCTCCGGAATGATCCGGCAGCCGGCCCGGTCCTGGAGCCGTACTTCAAGCGCAGCCGCAGTTACGGCAATGGCCGCGTGGTGTTCGCCCCCGATTTCGGCAATGCGGAGATTTTGAAATCGTTTGCGGCCGTCGAGAACGTGAAGGTGGAGGGCGGCGCCCTGGTGCCAAATGATCCGGCCGCTCCCGCAAGCGTGACCGTGCGTATGGAGTCGCCGTATGTCATGGTGAAAATCAACGGATCCATCGCCGGTGACGAGGTGTCCGTAGCGGGCCTCAAGTTGGAGAACGGTGTTTTCACGATGCCTGTGCCCGGCTTTTCGCAGAGCAAGCAGCAGGTGAAGATCGACATCCGGAAGCGCCTGACGGCATTGCGCGTCGAGGCGATTGTCATGAACAACCCGGGCGCCCTCCCGTTCCTTTCGCCCGGCAAGAACGCGGTAACGGTTTCGGTCGCGGATCCCAAGGCGCTGGGATCGAACAAACTGGTTGTGACGTACGCTTACCAGCCGGGGTACAGGACCAAGACGTTCGAGCAGTTGTTCGATGAAGGGAAGAACCTGTTCTCCCAGGATAACGCCTCCTGGTCCGAGGCGCCCACCGTGGTGCAGAAGACCTTCGCCGCCGGGGACTTGCCGGCCACCTTTGAAATCAACGTTCCGACGCCCAAGGGCAAGTACCCCGTGTATCCGCGCATGCTGTTCGTGCGGCGCGAGGTGGTGCCGGTCAATGCCCAGCCACTGCCTCTCCCGCCGAACGCGGAGGCGCCGAAAAGCGGCTCGGGTTATGAACTCGCCACCCTGCCGAATCCTTTCCTGATCGGCGCGCAACCGCCGGCCGGGCATGTGGAACCGGCGCGGACAACGAACGTTGTGGCCACCCTGGGCGCCAGCCACGCGGTGTGTATTACGGGCGAGACGGCGGCCAATCACTTCATCCGCTGGCCGCCGGACAACAAGGCCGAAACGTGGATCATGCTGGTGGGTGGGGAGATCAAGGGACTGCCGGATAGCAAGGAGATTGCCAAGGCCACGCTCGCGATTCCCGTGGTGCGCGGCAAGCCCAAGGCCGCGACACGCGTCTGCGTGGTGAAACTGAAGGCGCCGTTTGAAGCCGGCAAGCCCTGCGATTTCGCGAATCTCGGCGAGACGATCGGCACCGTGATTGTGCCGCGCCAGGACGGACCGGACTACAATCCGCCCAAGTTGTTCCGTGCGGATATCACCCCATACGTCAAGCAACTGGCCCGGGGCGAGGTCAAGTTCAGCGGGTTGGCTATCCGGGTCCAGCAGGACCGAGGCGTGGATGAGGGGTATCTGATCCGGATCGACATGCCCGACGCGGCCCGGTTGCCGCTGGAAATCGAGACACTGGTGAAGACGCCGTAATGGAACTGCAGCGCGCCGTTGTGCGGGGCGGGCCTGCCGCGGGACTTGCGCTGCTGCGCCGCACAGCGGCGCACTACAGGAGAACGGGCAAGGGGATGCGGCAGGCTGTAGCGCGCCGCTGCGCGGCGCGGTGCGCAGGGAGCGAACATGGCGGGAGACAAACTGTGGCGCGCCGCCGCGCGGCGCGGAGATCATGGAACATGGGTCGGAGCAGCTGTGAAAGCAACACTTGATCCGTTGAACTCTTCGCATAAACACGGACGGTGTCTGACTCCTGACTCCTGAATTCTGACTCCTGCGTACATGAGGACATTCACATGACCGACGGAAATAATGAAGTGCGCATCCTGCGCGATTTGGTGAAACGCTACCGCGATTGTTGTCATCGGCCCGGGCAGGAGGAACTCCGCGGGCTCTGGCGCCGGCATAACTCGCTGAAACCCACCCGTCCGCTGGTGACGGTGTTTGCCAGCGGGAACCTGGCCTGGAAGGAGTTCCCGGAGTCCGTCAACCGCTGCTCCGACCCGCTTTTCGTCGCCTACGAATCGTGGTATCAAAAACTGCTTTGGGTGGCCTCTCTCGCGGACGACTCCATTTTCGACCCGTTCATCGGCGTGCATGCGGAGCGTGTGCTGCCGCCCGGCGGGCACTGGGGTGTCAGTACAGGTTCGACCGCGTATTCGGCCGAGGGTGGCCGCAACATGTACCACGATGTCCCGATCAAAACGCGCGCGGACATGCAAAAGCTGGTGAGGCCGCGCCACCTCATCGACGAAGAGAAGACCCGGGTGAAAATCGCCCGTATGCAGGATGCCGTGGGCGACATCCTGCCGGTGGTTCCGAACCGTGCGCCGGCCTGGATGGGCTTTGCGGGCGATCTCTCCACCGATCTGGCCCTGTTGATCGGGCTGGAGCAGATGATGATGCTCATGTGCGAGGATCCGGAATGGCTGCACGAGATCCTGGCGTTCATGCGCGACGGCGTCCTCGGCACACATGACGCGGCGGAGGCCGCAGGGGACTTCAGTTACTTCAACAGCAGCAATCAGGCCATGGCGTTCTCCGAGGAGCTGCCCGACCCGGCGCCCGGCCGCGCCAACCGGAAGGACCTCTGGGGGTACTTCGCGGCCCAGGAGTTCACCGGGGTCTCGCCCGACATGCACGAGATGTTTCTGCTGAAATATCAGTTGCCGATCATGCGGCCGTTCGGGCTGGTGGCGTACGGCTGCTGCGAAGACCTGACCCGCAAGATCGACATGCTGAGGCAGGTCCCGAACCTGCGTCGCATTGCCGTGACGCCTGTGGCGGACGTGGCCCGCAGCGCGGAACAAATCAAGCGGGATTATGTGCTCTCCTGGCGTCCCAATCCCGCGGATGTGTGCTGCAACTTCGACGAGGCGCGAGTGCGGCGCATCATCCGGGACGGGCTGGCGGCCACCCGGGATTGCTACGTTGACATCGCGTTGAAGGATATCAGCACGGTTCAGAATGAACCCGCGCGGATTTCCCGCTGGGTCCGGATTGTCCGCGAGGAGATCGAAAGGGGTGGTTCTTGATGAAAAGCAAGCATCCGCACTTCACACCGCCCGGTCCGGAAATCAACCAGCGCGCCGACGCGATTCTTTGCCTGATGTCGCTTGAGGAAAAGATCGCCCTGCTTGGCGGCCAGCCGAAGCCAAAGGTGGACGGCGACACCTTCGGCAACGCCAGGGTCGGCATCCCGACTCTCAAGTTGGCCGATGCGTCGCTCGGCATTCACTGGTGGGGGGCGCGCACGACGACCTATCCGGCCACGATCGCACTGGCTGCGGCCTGGGATCGTGACCTGGCCTACCGGATGGGCGCGGCAATCGGACGCGATTGCCAGGCGCGCGGGATTCACATCCTGCTCGGCCCCGGCATGAACATCTACCGCTCGCCGCTGTGCGGCCGCAACTTCGAATATCTCGGCGAGGATCCCTATCTTGCCGCCGAGAGCGCGGTTGGCTATGTCCGCGGCCTTCAGGATCAGGGCGTCTGCGCCACGGTGAAGCACTACGCCGTGAACTACCAGGAGTGGGACCGGCATCATGTGAGCTCCGACCTTGATGAGCGCACCCTGCGCGAAGTTTACCTTCCCGCCTTCCGTGCGGTTATCGAGGAGGCCGGTGCCGGTGCCGTGATGACCGCCTACAACCTGGTCAACGGCGTGCACGCCTCGGAGCACGAATTCCTGATCCGGCAGGTGCTGAAGGGGGAGTGGGGGTTCCAGGGGCTGGTCATGAGCGACTGGATCTCGACCTACAGCACGGTCAACGCCGCCAACGCCGGTCTCGACATGGAAATGCCGACCACGAAGTGGATGACCTGCGAACACCTCTTGCCGGCCGTGCAGAACGGGCTGGTGGATGAGACCGTGATCACCGACAAGGTGCGCCGTCTGCTGCGGCTGATGCTTTGCTTTGGCTGGATTGATCGCCCGCAGGAGGATACCACCATCCCGCAGGAGGATGAGCAGACAGCGGCGGTCTCGCTGGAAGTGGCCCGGCGCGGTTGCGTGCTGCTGAAGAACGAGGGCGACTTGCTTCCGCTCGATCCCACCGGCACCGGGACGCTGGCGGTCATCGGGCCTTACGCAGAACACACGCCGGTCAATGGCGGCGGCTCCGCGTACAATCCCCCCTGGCGCACGGTCAGCATCCTGGAGGGGCTGCGCCGCCAGTTTGGCGCCGCGCGCGTGCAACACTGCGCCGGGGTTATGCCCGAGAACAGCGCGTCCGCTTTCGCGGCGTCGCGTTACGAGACGCCGGATGGACAGACGGGGTTGCGGGCGGAATACTTCAATAACCTGAACTGGAGTGGTGCGCCTGTCCTGACGCGGATCGAACTGCGGCTGGAGCAGCGCTGGGGTCACGGCGCCATCGCCGAAGGCGTGAATGCCGCTGGATTTTCAGTGCGCTGGACCGGCGTGTTGCGCCCGGAACGGTCTGGAACACACCTCGTCTACCAGTTCTCGATAGCGCCATTCCGTGTCCGGATTGACGGGCAGGTCGTGTTCGATCTCCTGGAGGGCGCGGACCTCAAGCCGCCGCGGGTCGCGTTGACCCTGGAAGCGGGCAAGGCCTATTCGATCGAGGTGTGGTACCAGCACCGGCGCGACTCCAACGCCATTGCGGTGGGCTGGGAGTTCGGTGATGCCGTGGCGGAGCGACGCGCGGCCGTCGAGCTGGCGCGGCGCAGCGATGTGGTGGTCTTTTGCGGCGGGCATTCGAACCAGACCGAAGGGGAAGGCGCGGACCGGGATTTCGCCATGCCCTCCGAGCAGGAAGAATTGCTGCTGGCGTTGACGGAGGAGAACCCCCGCGTCATTGCCATCATCACCGCCGGCGGCAACATCGACATGCGCCGGTGGATCGACCGCGTGCCCGCCCTGCTGTATGCCTGGTATCCCGGGCAGGAGGGCGGCACCGCCATCGCCGAGATCCTGGCCGGCAAGGTGAATCCCTCCGGCAAACTGCCGGCCACTTTCGAACGGTGTTTGGAGGAGCGTTCGTCGTTCCCGTGCTATCACGATGCCGATGGCGACAAGCGTGTCACGCTCACGGACGGCGTGTTCACCGGCTATCGGCATCATGACCGCAACGGTGTGCCGCCCCGGTTCCCGTTCGGCTTCGGCCTGAGCTACACCACGTTTGCGTACGAGAACCTGCGGCTCGAGCCGGTCATGAAGCGGGGAAGGACGCTGAAGGTCCGGTTTGACGTGGTCAACACCGGCAAGCGCGCCGGCACCGAGGTGGCGCAAATGTACCTCTCGGATGTCGAGGCTTCCGTGCCGCGACCGGTGAAGGAACTCAAGGGGTTCGCGACGGTGACGCTGAAACCCGGCCAGCGCAAGACCGTGACGCTCGCCCTGAAGCCGCGACACCTGGAGTTCTTTGATCCGTGTCGTCGCCAGTGGGTGGCTGAGCCGGGCGAGTTCAGCGTGCGGATCGGCGCTTCCGCTGCGGACATCCGGTTGACTGGGACGTTCAACTACAGGTCATCCTGAAAGGAGTGATTGCGATGAGTATTCATGGACAGAAGATGTGGTTGGCGGGCGCTTGCCTGGTGGCGGCCACAGTTGCGACCGCCGCGGACTGGCCGCAGTTCACAGGGCCTCATGGCGACAATACGACGGTCACGCCGACATTGGCGGACGCGTGGCCGACTGGCGGGCCGCTGTTGGTCTGGACGACCAACGTTGAGGACGCCGTGAACGGCAAGACGTTCAGGGACGTGCCGGGCTGGTTTGCCAGCCCCGTGGTGGCCGGGGGCCGTGTGTTCGTGATCGGGCGACGCTATGAGTTGTCCGACGACCCGGCGTCGAAACAGTTCCAGAGCACGCCCGACGTGTTGCGCTGCATGAACGCGGCCGACGGGAAGCAACTGTGGCAACGTGATATCCCGGTGCGGGGCGCGATCAATCCGCGGCACCGCCAGGGAGAGTACTTCAGGAGTTGCTGGATTACGCCCACGGTGGATGGCGACCGGCTCTATGTGCGCGGGAGCAATGGCGAGGTGTTTTGCCTGAACGTCAAGGATGGCAGCGTGGTCTGGCACTGGCCCGAAGCGGACGCCGACGCCGCCAAACTTGACCAGCAGGGGTACTGGGTGGCCGCACCGGGTGTCATTGCCGAGGGGCTGTTCATCTGCAATGAGATTGGCGGCGGGAACTCCCGGATGATCGCGCTGGACAAACTCACCGGCGCGTTTCGCTGGCGCGGCAAAGATACGCCGGACTGGGGCTGGTCGGCCAGCGGGATCGTGCCAATGACACTGGGCGGTCGCACGGTGATCCTGACGAGCGATATCGCCGTGGACGCGAAGACGGGCGAGGATCTGATCCAGCGCATCGCGCCCGATGGAAAGCCCCGGCGAACATGGGAACCCGGGAAGATCGAATGGGTGTCGGTGGCACACGGCAACCGGTTGCTCACCGGCTTGACCCGGGAGGTGCAGGTAACGGGTGCAGCCGGCGACACGAAGAAGGAGCAACGCAATGGGGTGATGCTGGCGGAGTTTTCGTTTGGCACGAACGGGCTGCTCGTCGTGCGGAGCGTCTGGGAGCACCTGGAGCAGGGCGCCGCAGGCGGCGGCAATGCCAAGGCCTATGGCGGACCGGTGCTGGCGGGTGACTATGCGTATGTCTTCGTCGGGCAGGACACCGTGAATTCGCTGCTCTGCCTGCGCCTGGCCGATGGCGCCGAGCAGTGGCGCGTGAAACTCAAGCACAGCCTTGGATACGCGAATGTCGCGGCGGCCGACGGCAAAATTTACTACCAGTGGCATGGGCAACTATCCATGGTGGCTTTGGACCCCAAGGGGTATCGCGAACTGGATTCGGCCAAAGTAGCGGGGGAAGGGATGTCCTCCGTGGCGATTGCCGGCACGCGGCTTTATCTGCGTGACGACGCCGGGAAAGTCCTGTGCCTGGAACTCGGGAAATGATGGCGGCGCACCTGGAACGAGCAAGGCCGGTGACCGGCGCGGAACTGCCGCAAGGTTTGCGCTGCCGCGGCTCACAGGGCCGCGCTACAGGAACTATGGAAGCGGTTCAATGAAGCCAGACAAGTTGCGTGTAGCCGTTGTGGGCCTCGGATTCGGTGCCGAGTTTGTGCCGATCTACCTGGATCACCCGGATGTGGCGTCCGTGGCGATCTGTGATGCCAATCCGGAAAGACTGAAGAAGGTGGCTGGCCAGTTCGGCATTGCGCGGCAATTCCACGACGTGGAGGAACTGGTCCGGTCGGACGAATTCGATGCCGTGCACCTGATCTCGGGCATTCCGGACCATGCGCGGCAGACGATCGCCGTGCTGAAGTCCGGCAAGCATTGCGCCTGCACCGTGCCCATGGCGACCAGCCTCGCCGACATCCGGGCGATTATTGCGGCGACGCGCGAATCGCGGCGCACCTACATGATGATGGAGACGACGGTTTACACTCGGCAGTTTCTCTATGCGATGGAGTTGCGTGATATGAACGAATTCGGCCGCATCCAACTCCTGCGCGGGGCGCACTACCAGGACATGGAGGGCTGGCCGCCGTACTGGGCCGGGTTGCCGCCCATGTGGTATGCCACGCATGCCGTCAGCCCGCTTCTCGCCCTGGCGAAAACTCGCGCCGCCACAGTCCGGTGTCTCGGATCCGGCGAGATGCGGGAGGAACTGCGGAAGCCGTACGGCAATCCTTATCCGGTCGAGACCGCGATCTTCCAACTCGCGACGCCCGGTATCTGCGCCGAGGTGACGCGGTCGCTTTTCCATTGTGCGCGGCCCTACATGGAGAGTTTCTCGGTCTATGGCGAGAATGCCTGTTACGAATGGCAGATGGAGAACGAGAACCCGATGCTGTTCCGAATGAGCCCGACTGAGCCCGGCAAAACACGGACCCAGACCGTGGAGCGCCCGGAGCCCCCGGACCGGGCCGACAAACTGCCGCCCTCGGTCGGCCGGTACACCAAGCGATTCGTGTATGGCGAGGATGACAAGCATCTCTCCTTCAAGCAGGGCGGCGGGCACCACGGCTCGCATCCGCACATGGTTCACGAGTTCGTCCGAAGCATTGTCGAACAAAGGGAGCCCTGGATCAACGCCATCACGGCGGCGAACTGGACCGCCGCGGGCCTCTGCGCGCATGAATCGGCGATGGCGGGCGGCAAGGAAGTGGTCGTGCCGGAGTTCGGGTGAAGGGGACCATGACCAACAAGGAAAACGCGTTACGCATCATCAGGTTCGACCACCCCGAGCGGGTGGCGGGCGGCTGCCCGACGCATGGCGTCGGATACCGCGGCTGTAATCACGAGGGGTATGAAGGCGGCGGCCACCATCTTCCCGTCGGGTCCGTCTGGACCGATATCTGGGGCACCGAGTGGCATCGCGAACATGACGACGTGATGGGGTTCCCGCGCGGCAATCCGCTGGCCGACCTGCCGGAGGCCCTGAAACGCTATGCCTGGCCCAACCCGGACGACGAACGGATCATCGGCCCGATCTACGAAAAGGCCAAGAGTTGGAACAAGGAGGAGGCCTTCCTGAACGGTCCCCATCGCGATACGTTGTGGGAGAGGTGCTATATGCTGGTGGGGATGGAGGACGCCATGTGCTTCTTTCATACCGAGCCGGAGGCGATGCGCGAGGTCCTGCACCGGATCATGGATTTCCAGTTGGGAATCGCGCGGCATTACCTCAATGTGGGCGTCGAGATGGTCAACATGTCCGACGATCTTGGCACGCAGTGCGGCCTGTTGCTGTCCCCCGATCTGATGAACGACTTCCTGGTGCCCGAGTATCGCCGCCTCTTCGCCCTGTACAAGCCCCGCAAGGTGCTGGTCAACTTCCACAGTTGCGGCCACATCGAACCGGTGCTGGACCTGTTCATGGATCTGGGCGTGGACATCCTGAACCCGCTCCAGGTCACCTCCAACGATCTGGCTGCGGTGCGCCGCAAGACCGCCGGGAGCATGGCCCTGCAGGGCGGCATTGCCTCGGGGCGGATTGCCGCCGGGCCGCCGGAAGCGATTCGCGAGGAAGTCCGGCGCCGGATCTGGGAACTGGGCCGCGACGGCGGCTACTTCTGCGGTCCGGATCAATGGATGCCCTGTCCGGAGGCGCATGTAGAGGCGTTGAAGCAGGCGGTGGAGGAATACGGGCGGTATCCGTTGCAGGAACAGGGGATGGAACACCAGGTATGAGTACAGTAAAAGAGTCCGCCGGGCAGAAGGTGGAAGCCGTGGGGCTTGGTAAATACGACGAAGCGATGCGGGCGCAGGCGGCGCCAGCTTTCGAATATCAATGGCATGACCCCCGGTGCGCCCCGATGCAGATTGCCGGCCTGGCGTGGTTTTCCCGCGAGGGGCTGCTGCGCCGCCTGCCCGCCAAGCCCACCCACAAACTGCCTGAAGCCGTGGAGAATCTGGCGGATCAGGTGCCGGGGGCGCAGATCCGTTTCCGTAGCAATACGCGACTGGTGGCGGTGCGGGTGAAATTGCGTGGTGTGGCCAGCAATGCGGCCATTCCAGCCACCGGCCAGTGCGGGTTCGATTTGTATGTCGGCCCGGCGGGCGACCAGCGTTTCATGAGCGTCACCAAGTACGACCACACCCGCAGTGAGTATGAGAATCTGCTGTTTGAGCGCATGCGCCTGCCGCCGCGCCGGCTCGACTTCGCGCTGAACTTCCCGCTGGGTATGGCGATCGAGGATGTCCAGGTGGGGTTGGAAACCGGCGCCCGGGTGGAGCCGCCCGCCCCGTTTGCCTTGGAGCGGCCGGTGGTGATCTACGGCACCTCGATCACGCACGGGGCGTGCGCCTCGCGTCCGGGCATGGCCTATCCCAGCATTCTCGGCCGCCGCTTGAACGTGGACGTGGTCAACCTGGGGTTCGGCGGCAGCGGCAAGGGCGAACCGGAAGTGGCCCGCACCATCGCCGATATTCCCCGCCCGGCATGCCTTGTGCTGGATTACGAGGCCAACACCAGCGGGCTGGAACACCTGCGGCAAACGCTCCCTGCGTTCATCGCCATCCTGCGGGCGGCCCATCCGACCGTGCCGATCCTGGTGGCAACGAAAATCCCCTCTTCCCACGAGAACTTCAACGACACGCAGCCCGAGCGCCTGCGTTGCCGCGACTACCAGAAGAACGTCGTGGACGACCTGCGCCAGCGCGGCGACCAGCACATTCATTTCCTGGACGTGGGGGCCTTGCTGGGCAGCGACTTTGCCGAGGGAACCGTTGACGGCATCCATCCCACGACGCTCGGTTTCAAACTGATGGCCGATGTGTTCGAGCCTTGTTTGCGTGCGTTGCTGTTTCCCCAAAAGATAGCGGACGGAATGCCATGATGATGAGCCTGCAATACGAAGAACGGAAAGAGGCGTTCTACGCTGGGATGTTCCATCTCCAGATGGGCTACCTTCATCAACGTCTCTGCCGCGAGCCTTGGTGGGGGATGGACTACGGATTCGCGAATTTCACGATGCTGAAAGTCATCGCCAAGTTCGCCGAGGGGCCGCGATATGATCTGGACGACCTCCCGTGGCGCAAGACGCTGGCCGGGTGCTGGGACGTGCTGATGCGATGCCAGGCACCCGCGGAGCGGACTGTGTTCGTCGAGGAGCTCTGGCGCCGATTTGGCGAACGCTGGCTACGGGCCTACCCCTGCTTCGAGTCCAGCCTTTCCCAGCGCCCCGACTACTTCGGGTGTTTCCGCTACGAGCATGACTCCGGCGACAATTCGATCATCCTGCATTTCCAGAACAAGGAGGAGCCGCTTTCGCCACTGGCGGATCCAGGCAAACGCCGAGGCGACCTCCGGCGAATTGTCCAGGACGTGGAGGCAAGGCAGCTTTCTGTCGTCCGCGTGCGCTTCGATACGTGGATGAACAATCTGAAGGCAGTTCAGTCTTTGTTCCCTGAAAGTTTTGTGCGATCCTTAGCCTCCGCGGAAGAGTTTCCCAAGGGGTATGGCTGGTGGGGGCAGTTTGTCACCCGGGAGGGAGGCCTCCATTCGCGCCGGGCGGAACTGCTCATGACGCAGGGACGTTTCGAGTTTGCGCGTCTCGATGGGTATTGTCCCTGGGCGGATTTCAGGACGAATCTGCTGGCGTGATAGCACAGTCAAACGGATGGCGAGGAACAAGATGAAGCATTACGAAGAGCAGGTCTATGCCGGTGTGCTGGGGAAGGTGATTGGCGTCTACATGGGGCGCCCGTTCGAAGGCTGGCACAAGACGCAACTGGAGGCGAAATGGGGGACCGTCAGCGGCTACGTGAACGAGGACGTGAACAAGGCGCTGGTGGTCGCCGATGACGACATTTCCGGGACCCTCACATTCATCCGGGCTCTTGAGGATTCCGGCCTCTACAAGGACACGCCTGAGGCGTTTTTCGGCGACACCTGGCTGAACTACATCGTGGAGAACAAGACGATCCTGTGGTGGGGCGGGCTGGGCTGTTCGACGGAGCACACCGCGTTTCTGCGCCTCAAGGAGGGGGTCAAATCGCCCGCGTCGGGTTCACGCGCCCTGAATGGGCGCACGGTCGCCGAGCAAATCGGCGCGCAGATCTTCATCGATGCCTTCGGCATGGTGGCGCCGGGCAGGCCGGAACTGGCGGCCGAACTGGCGCGCAAGGCGGCCCGTGTGTCCCACGACGGGGAAGCCGTGCAAGCGGCCGTCGTGGTGGCGGGAATGGTCAGCGCGGCATTCGTCGAGCCGCGCATGAGCCGGCTGCTCGATACCGGCCTGAACCTGATTCCCAAAGGGTGCCTGACCGCGCAGGTGCACCGCGATGTGCGCGCCTGGTGCCGCCAGGATGGCGACTGGCGCAAGACGTTCGACCGCATCGAGCGCAAGTATGGCTACCAGACGTACGGGGGGAACTGCCATGTGATTCCGAACCATGCGCTCATGGTCATGGCCTGGTGCTATGCCCCGGACGATTTTTACGAGTCACAACGGATCATCAATACCGCCGGGTGGGACACGGACTGCAATGCCGCGAATGTGGGCGCGGTCATGGGCATCAAGGTGGGCCTGGCGGGCATCAACGCGCGCTACGATTTCCAGGGGCCTTTCGCGGACCGGATTCTGCTGCCGACGGCGGAGGGCACGCGCAGCACCACCGACTGCCTGACCGAAGCCCTCCGCATCGCGCGGATCGGCCGCAAGGTCATGGGCTGGCAGGCCCTGGCCGCTCCCAAGGGCGGAGCCTGGCATCACTTCGAACTGCCGCGCGCCTTGCACGGGTACATGGCCGAAACCCAGCCCGCTCTTTGCCGCGGCACGGCGACGGTCGCCAACGTGGCCGATCCCTCACGGAGCGGCAAACGCGGGATGAGGATCCGCTTTGAAGTCGATGCGGTGCGCGTGGCGCGGGTGTCCACGCCGGTGCTGGCCCGTCCGGTGGAGGGCGGCTACAACGTCATGAGTACACCCAGGCTCTATTCCGGCATGACGGTGAAGTTGAGCGCTGCAACCGGAGCGACCTCAGGCCGGGCCACGGCGAGACTGTTTGTGCGCCACCTGACCGGTGAACAATTCACCGAGGCGGCGGTCGTGTACGGCGCTCCGGTGGAAGTGAGGTCGAGGAAGGCCCTCTCGCTCACGCTGACCGTGCCGGACACGAAGGGGCGGGCCGTACTGGATCTCGGGATCGAGATCGCCGCGGCGGAGGCTGCCGTCGGCGACGTGTTTGTGGACCGCGTCGAATTCAGCGGGAGGCCGCAAGTCAAGTTCCTGGACGCGCTTTCCCTGCATGGCTGGATCTCCAGTGCGGATCACACCCGGGGGGCTTTCTCGGACGACCGCGGAGCCATTACCTACGGCGGGAAGAACAAGGAGCGCGGAGTTCTGGTCACGGGAACCACCGATTGGAAAGACTACACGTTCGAGGCCCGGGTAAAGATCCACCTAACCGAGAAGGGCGGGATCCTTGTGCGATACCAGGGGCTGGAGCGCTATCTGGCGCTGGTCTGGAGCCGCGGGAACAACCTGCAACTGATCGAGCGCTACTATGGCGACACGGTACTCGATGAAGTGTCCTGCAAGTGGAAGTTGGACGAACTGCATACGCTCAAAGTGGTCTGCCGAGGCCGGAAGGTCACGGCGTATTGCGATGGCCGCAAGGTCATTGAGGGCACGGACCGCAGGCTCGGCTGTGGCGGCGCCGGGCTGCTTTTCGAGAAAGGCCTTGTGGGTTTCAACCGCATCCAGGTGCGCTGACCGGCGCCCTGATCAGCTTTAAGAACGAGGGAACAAATATGCGCACAACAATCTTGACCCTGGCCCTGGTGGCCGGATTCGGCCTGCCTCACGTTGCCGAGGCAAATGCGACCGCGGGAACGCCGTCGCTCATGACGATGACACTCGCGGAAACCCCGGAGTCGCAACTCGGGAAAGGCGCCTGGTCTGATCCTGCCGAGGCGGGCGGGGTCAGATGTCGCAAGGCGCTGGCCGGAAAGACCGGAGACGTCCTGATCCCCGCGTGGTGGAAAACGGGCGATTTGCGCCCTGCCGAGGGCGACATGTACATCATGGAAGTGAGATACCAGGATGTGCTCGCGAAGCCCGTCCAAGTTCTGGGGTTTGGCGGCGTTGGCTGGCGCTTTGGCAACTCGCCACTACACCGTATGGGCGGCGCCAACGACGGGCAGTGGAAAATCGCCTGCATACCGATCCCCTGGGACATGATCGCACGCATGGTCAGCGCGATCAATCCGGAGCAGAACAAGCCGTACATGACCCAGGTTTCCTTTGCGGCAGCGGCTGACCTGCCGATCGCCGCACTTTCCATTCGCAAAGCCGTCCCGGATGACGAGACCCGATTCTACGCCGAATGCCGCGCCCAGATTGCCGCGGATCAGGCGGAGCAGCGCTCCAAGACGCCGATGCCGGCCGCTAGGGAGGCGGCGCCGGCGGGCGCCGGCGCCCTGGCCGCCTACCCGTGGGAGCCGGGCTGCCGCCTGTTTGCTTACAATCCCGTGCCGCCCGGCGGCCTGGGCAAGCCGGTGAAGGTTCGGATGTGCCTGAACGAGTTTGAATCCGGGTCCTTCGGTGTGTTTGCCAATGGCGGGCTGCTGACGGGCGTGGACTATGAGGTCACGCCCCTGCAGAACGCTTCCGGCAACGTTCTGAAGGCGACGGTGGAGCGCCGCACCGCGGAGTACACGCTGCTGGACGGTCAATGGTCGCCCGTCCGCCTTTGGCCGGCCTATGCCGTAGATGTTCCGCCGGGCCGTTCGCACTGGTTCTACTTCACGATCGAGACCCGGCGGGGGGAAGCCCGGCCCGGCACCTACACGGGACAGATTCTGATCAACGCCAAGGAGGGCAAGACGGAATTGCCGCTCGAAGTGGAGGTGCTGCCGGTGGAGCTGTTGACGATTGACGAGGCCGGCGTCACCATGCTGGGCTGCTACGACAAGACCCCGCCACTGCATGACATCGCCTTCCAACGCCGCTACAACTACGGCGGCGCATTGCTCTGGTACACGCAATTCGCGCCGCCGGTGGCCATGAAGGACGGCAAGCTCGTCTTCGATTTCACCTTTCCCGACGATTGGATGAAGGGGGCGCGCAAGCGCGGCTTCACCAGCGCGGCCTGGTATCTCGGCGGCGATCCGTACCGCCTGCCGGGCTCGGCGAAAGTCATGGCCCACCTTGCCACCCTGGATGGCAAGATGACGCGCGAGGCGTGGTGCGCCGCGCAAAAGGGTCAGGACCACATCTTGCCGGAGACACGCGCCCTGTTCGTGGACTGGATGCGGCAGGTCAATCATCACGCCGTGGATAACGGCTGGCTGGAGCTCTTCCCCTCGCCGCACGACGAGCCGCAGAAATGGGCCTCGGCCGGTGCCTGGATCAAGCCGTTCTTCAAGGACGGGTGTGCCGCGATTCGCGAGGCGGACCCGCGCCTGCGCGTGTACGGCTGCATCCACCACGTGAAGGGGTGGCGCGGCATTCCGGACCTGTGGAGCATCTTTGTGGATGACATCGATGTTTACAACACCAACGCGATTAATGAGGACCAGGACGTGGGCAATAAGGTGCGGGCGGCCGGCAAGGCGTCGCTCGCCAAGGGGGGCAAGGACAAGCTGTTCTGGCAGTACACCGGCCTCGGTGGCGGCGTGCCGGAGTCGCAGCGCTTCGCCTTCGGTTTCTACTACGGTGCCTTCGGCGGGTCCGGTTGTACTGCATGGGCCTACAACTGGGACGACGCCTGGGATCTCTCGGGTCGCAAGGGCGACCTGGCCGTGACCGCCTGGCCGACGGTCTATCAGACCATTCCCTCGCCCTGGCTGGAGGCGCAGCGCGAGGGGCTGGACGACCGGCGGATCATAGCGACTTACCAAAACCGCTTTGCCGGCGACGCGGCGGCCATGAAGGTGCTGGTCAACATTTTCGAAGAGGTGAAAGGCAGCCGCTCCCAGCACAGCGGATCCAACACCGAGGCGGGATTCTTCGACTCGGTGGATGATACCGCCAAGTTGCTCCGGTGGCGCAATGCGTTGCTGGACCGGCAGGCTTCGGTGGTCGCGAAATAAGGAAGGAAGACCCATGGCAACTCTCATAAATGACGACAAGAAAGAATACCTGGCACGGGCGCTCAAGGCCGCTGATTGGTTCGTGAACTCGCAACTCGGGAGCTACAGACCCGACTGGAACGCCGACCGGGGCCGGTATCTGTACTACTACTACATTCCCGAGAAGAAGCACGTGCCGGGTATCAACTGGACGCACGGTCGCGGGTTGTTCGTCACGACCGAAGCCTACAAGATCACCCAGGATCTGCGTTATCTGGACTCGGCCAAGCTGGCGGCCAATTACCTGTACACCTGCATGGTGCTCGATCCGCACTACCCCGAAGTCAACGGCATGATCCGGGAGTTCTCGCCCGTGTTCCGCAGGGGCGGTCTGTTGGACGGAGCCCAGGCGGCCTCCGGCCTGCTGATGCTCGAACGGGTGACCGGCGACGCCGAGTACCTTCGCCTGGGCCGAGCCTTCTGCGACTTCCTGTTGCGCTGCTTCTCGCCCGTCAAAGGGTTTCCCAACTGGGGTTCGCTGGACGGCGTGGGGCCGGCCGCGCTTGAATACTCGGAGCCGCGCATGCAATGGACTGTGGCGCAGGCCATCGCCATTCCGCTTTGGCATCTCTACGTGCGCACAGGCGAGGAACGTTACCTCACGCCCGTGGTCTGGGCCGCCGACCGCATTCTCGAGACGCAGCAACCCGACGGTTCCTTCTACAACCATCCCTCGATCGAAAAGACCAAGGCGCCGGAAAAGTTCAACCAGCACGACGGCATCGGTGAAGGCAACGATCGCTTCCAGATCTGGAACGATGACGCCATGATGGTGGTTCTGATCGGCGCGTATCGGGCCACGAAGATCAAGCGCTACCTCGACGCCATGGTGGCCTATGCCGGTTGGATCATGAAGAACGCCCCCATTCTGCGGCCCTATGTCGCCTTCCCCATCCAGGCGAACAACGTGCTCGATATCGGAAAGGAATCTGGCCACGACTGGACGCCGTGGGTCCTCAGCCATCTCGACAAACACCTGCTCGCGCTGCAGGTGTCGGGCACGGGTGACCCCTGCGCCGACGGCGGATTCCGCGGCGAGGACGAGGAAGGGGACGCCGGCATCTTTGGCGGCACCGGGCTGGACTACGTGACCACCCGCGTCACCTGCTACGCCGCCGGTACGCTCTTCAGGCTGTCAGGCAAGGGTACCGGGTCGGGGTTTTCGGCGGACGGTTTGTAATGTCAATAAAGGAGAGCAGTATGGCCACATATCAAGGAAAACGGATCACGTTTACGGGTAAGGGCAAGGTCGAGATTCTTGATCGCGAGCAGACAGGTCCCGGGCCGGGCGAAGTGCTGATAGAAACCATCTGTTCCGGGGTTTCACCCGGCACGGAACTGTCCCGCCTGTATGACACGCATTCGGCTCCGCGGCCATTTCCCCAGAACACCGGCTACTGTTCGTGCGGCCGGGTGGTTGAACTTGGCAGCGGCGTCTCGGGCGTGAACATCGGAGATGTGGTACTGGCCGGCTATGGCCACCTCTCGCACATGGTGTTTGACGCCCGCAAGGTTATTCCGGTGCCCGCGGGTCTGGCACAGGAGGAAGCCGTGCTCGTCCAATTGGGCCAGGTGGGCTTGCAGGGGATCCGGCACGCCGACATCCGGCTGGGCGATTCGGTCCTGGTCGTCGGCCTCGGACTGATCGGACAGTTTGCGCAAATACTGGCGCGCGTGGCCGGCGGACAGCCCGTGGTGGGCGTGGACCTCTCGGAGCGGCGACTGGAAATGGCGCGCGCGACGGGCCTGACGCACGCGCTCAATCCGAAAGCGCCGGATTACAAGGAACGCCTGGCCGCGCTGGCCCCGAACGGGCGATTCCGGGTGACGATCGATTCCACCGGCACACCGGACGTCATCAGCGGCCTGTTCGAACGCACGGCCGACGACGGCGCCGTGATCGTTCTGGGCGGCGTGCATCGTCCTGTGACGCTGGACCTGTATTCCCACTTCCAGAAGCGCAATCTACGGCTGATCGCCGCCGGCGGATTCAGTCCGCGTCACTGGCCACACAGCGATCTGCTGGCCAGCGAACGCCTGTTGCTAGATCTGCTGGCCGCCGGACGGTTCCCGATCAAGCCCCTGATCACGCACCTGGTGCCCTTTGAACAGGCGCCGGAGATGTACCGGATGCTGAACGAGGCGAAGGACCAGGCCATGGGCGTGGTCTTTCAGTGGAAGCGTGGATGATGCAAGAAGAGGAAAACACCGCCATGCCGGCCATTCAATTAACCCCCGTTGATGAAGTCGCGACGTTCAGACTGGAAAATCGTGCCGTCGCCATGGCCGTGGAGAAGCGGACCGGCTGGATTCGATCGCTGATCTTCAAGGAGAAGCGGATCGACCTCTTCCAGCAACTGCACCAGGGAATCCCGGGCTATGTCGGCGGCCTCAAGGTCTATGATGAGTATGACGAGAAATGGTTCAGCGACCTGAACGATCCCTTCACGGTCACGGCCTGCCGCCAGCGCGGCAACCGGATCACCTTTGTGAAGCGCTTCCGCGGCGCGGCCTTCACGCTCTGCGTGTCGCTGGTGCTGGAAAAGGATGCGTTCCGCTGGGAGGTGCGCGCCGAAAAGAAGTCCCCCAAACTTCCTGACCGCTCGCTGCGCGTTTACTTCCTGTGGCCGATCATTGCCGGCTGGGACGTCTGGGCGCCGGCTCACGACGCGGAGTTCACATTCGACGGGATGACCTCGTTCGAATACATGCACATCCAGGTGCCGTATGTGTCCAACAAGGAGATCATCCTGCCGATGATCTCCCACTTCAACAAGAAGCTGGATGTCGGCTTCTCGATCGTGGAACCGATCGACGCCCGGGTGCCGGCGGCCAAGTTTCAGTTTGCGAATGGCGAGAAGTGCTTCAACTGGGGCTCGATGAAGAAAGACATCCGCTCCGCGCCCGTGCTGGAGACCGTGAACTACTACATCGGCCTGGTCGACAACCGCCCGATGCAGACCCGGATCATGATCTTCTTCCATGCGGGCGACTGGCGGCCGGGGCTTGGGCAGGTCTTCAAAAGGTGGCAGGAGTTCTTTGTCCCCACCTCCGACACGATCTACCAGCACGAAGGCACGTTCACATGCGAGGGCGTGCAGACCGCCGACAGCCTGCGGCGCTGCCGGGACTTCGGCATCAGGACCCTCGAGGTTCACGGCCACTTCCAGGACTATTGCGACTACTACCAGGAGAGCAAGGACACCTGGTACACCAACTGGGCGCGGGAGAGCTTCGCCCGCAAGCACAAGAACGACATGACCCTGTCGCAGATCGACGCCTTCTTCCAAACCCACACCGACGCGGAGATCGCTGCGGAACTGAAGGGGTTGAGGCCGGTCGACCCGAACAACGACCACCCGATCGTGCGCCATCATCGCGCGGACATCCAGGCGCGCCTGGCCAAACTCGCCAGGGCCGGCGTGGGTTGCTACTGGTACTTCAACTACACGGATGGCTATCGCCCCCGTGTCGAGAACGAGTGGCCAGATTCCATCGCCCGCAACGAGGACGGCTCGCACCAGCCCTCCGGCTGGCACAACTGCCACAACATGAACGCCGACCCGCGCTGGTCGTTCGGGAGGCACATGATCCGGGATGCGAAGCGGATCTTCGAGACCTATCCCGCTCTCGCGGGGTTCTTCCTGGACTGCTTTCGTCACTACGAGATCGACTTCGCCCACGACGACGGCATCACGGTCGTCAACCACAAGCCCGCGTACAGCATGAACTTCTCGTACGATGGCGCGGAGCGGGCGATCAAGAAATTCATGATTCCCCGCCGGCTTGCCTCCTTTGCCAACAAGCCGCAATCCATCCGCTCCATGCGCTGGACCGACGGTGTGCTGCTCGAGGGCGACGGCGACTTCGGCGAGGAGAAGTACTTCTGGGCCTGTCTGGCCAAGCCGCTTTTCTTCATGTGGACCAGCGACAAGAAGACGAACGACGAGAACCTGCGCCGCTGCATCCTGCACGGTTGCTTCCCAAAGTATGCCTTTGACAACAACCTCACCTATGCGCAAAACCAGGCGCTTTTCGCCCGCTACCTGCCGCTCTGCGCGCAGTTTAGGCGACGCGTCTTCTGCTTTGAGCCGGACCCGCTGCGCGTGCCCGCCGGATCGCGCGGCAAACTCTACGCCCTGCCGGATGGCGACTACATCGCCGGCATCATGTCCGAGTTTCTTGCTGCCGGCGATCAGGTGCGCTACGCCCGCACGCCGTACGCGGTCTTCCGCGTGGCGCGCGGGGCCGATGTCGGCAAGGCCGGAATCATGGTGCCCGGCGACACGAAGTGGCGATTCGTCAAAGCGCGCTTCGACGGCACGTTTGTCTACGTGCCGCTCGCAGGGTACAAGAACTGCGCCGCATTGCGCCTGTTCGTCACCCGCAGCAGCGGCAAGCGGATTGGACCAGACCGGTTCCGGGAAGGCGTGGACTACTGCGGCGATCCGGAGAGTTCGTATTGCGAGCGCAACGAACGCTAGATGAAGCAAGGTGCGAAAAGGTTGAACCAAGGAGTAACACGATGCTGAAGATGGCAGTGATCGGACTGGGCATGGGCGGGAGCTACGGCGCGCGGATTCATGCCTCGAAGACGGCGCAGTTCGTCGCGATGTGCGATTCAAACCCCGAACGATTGGCCACGCGCGCCAAGACCTACAAGGCCGAAATCGGGGCCGAGCCGCACCCGTACACGAATGTCGAAGAGTTGCTGCGGCACGAACGGCTGGACGGCGTGGTGATCTCCACGCCCAGCGCAACCCACCATTTGATGGCGGAACAGGTCGCGGCGGCGGGCGTGTCCATGCTGATCGACAAGCCGCTCGACATCTCGAGCGAACATATGGATCGCATCGCGTCTGCCGTTACCCGGAACCAGGTGCTTTGCGGCGTCAACTACCCCCTGCGCTGCAATCCCCTGTTGCGTGGGATCAAGAAGGCGATCGACGATGGATTGCTGGGCAAGCCGCTCATCTGCGACATCCGGTTGAAATGGTATCGCGACCAGGCGTACTATGATCGCGGCGGCTGGCGCGGCACGTGGGCCATGGATGGCGGAGGCTCGCTCATGAATCAGGGCGCCCACTACATGGATGTGCTGTGCTGGTTCATGGGAAGGCCGGTCCACGTGATGGGCGCTTTCGCGGCGCTGGATCATCGCATCGAGACGGAGGACTGGGCCAGCGGCATTGTGGAGTTCGAAAACAGCGTCCGCGCCACCGTGTCGACCGCCACCTGCGTGCAACCCAGGACGGACGCCAACTGGATCGAAGTTCACGGCACAAAGGGATCGATCTTCGTGAAGGATCATGCGGTCGTCTCGAGTTCGACCCCGGATCTCGAACGGCTGGCTCCCTGCCCCTTCGAGCACCCCGTCGAGGATTTCATCGATGCGGTCCAGCAGCGGCGGCAGCCCCTGGTATCGATTGAGCAAGGGCGTTGGTCCGTGGACCTGATTAATGCCGTCTATCGTTCGGCGCGTGAAGGGCGGCGGGTGGCCGCCAGTCCGTAGATGCCGCGCCCCTGCGAGCCGATGGCGAAAGGAACCCTGTTGCCATGAAGCGTGCGACGAACAAAGAAGAACGAAGAAGCCCGGAACATGCTGCGTTCCTCGCCGAAGCCACACGGGTGCTCGACCTGCCCGTGGCCCACCGCGTGAATCGGCTGGGTGGTTATGGCGCGGCTAGCGAAGTTATCTACAGGGGTCATCCGTTCGGTTGCCCGTCGGTACTGGTGGACAGCCGCGACGGCGCGACCGCGACGTTCATGTCCAACGGCTCCGTGGGCTTTACGGTCAAACCGCCCGACGCCATTGAGGTCAAGGTTTTGGAAGGGCACTTCGACCCCGTGGAGAAAAGGGAAATCGGGACGCCCTCCTCCAATGTCTGGCTGGCGCTGTCGGTCGGCAAGCAGCGGGCGGCGGCTTCGCTGATGAATCCCAACAACCACCAGGATTTTCCCGCGGCGAAGATCCGCGTGGTGAAACTGGGCGATCCGAACCGAGCGATGTGGTACTGCGCCTGGTTTGAGCCGGCGCCTGGTGTCAGCCTGACAACCGCCGTGAAGTTGTCCTTGCGCACTACCTCCAAGGGTCCCGTGCTGCTGCGCGAGGTCTTTGTGCAGAACACCGGACGGAAGCCGGTGGCAGGTCATCTCTGGACCAACTACTTCCTGCCCGGAACCCAGCGGTTCGTCTACAACAAGTCCTGTTGGTACGACGCCGGATGCCCCGTGACCCTCGCCGACACGGTCATGACGGCGCGGGTGCCGTACAGCGACAACATTCAGATCAAGTGTCAGCATAACGAACTGTACAACTTGAAAGCCATCGATGCCACCTGTGACTATGCGACCTTTCTGGGCGATACCGCCGCGTTCTCGCTGATGCCGGCCGCCGTGTTACGCGGCCTCATGCTACCCGGCGGTGCCGGTCGGCGAATCAACCGTTTTGCCACCGCGGCCGTCAGCGCCAGCCAGTTTGCCCTGAAACTGCCGAAGGGCGGCGCGGCCGTGCTGCGCCAGAGCCTGCTCTACGTCACGCATAAGGCCGTCTGCGACACCTTCCGGCAACTCTCCGGGTACAAGGCGCCGACCTACAAGGCCATGACCGTCTCTTTCAACCGTGCCTGCCGCACACTGCTGCCGCAGACCGATGTGCGGCGGGAACTCGATGTCACGACGGTGGCGGCGGATCGGGTCTGGCCCGCCTTCGAGGTGCAGTTCCCCACGGAACGTACGGTGTCCGAGTACGCCAATTCCGTCTGGACCGGCGTCAAGGAACTCTATGAAAACTGCCGCGCGCACGGCGCCAGGCTGGCGGACGGCATCGAGCTCGGCACGCGTGACCGCGGCCAGGACATGTGGCCCAAGATCAAGGAGAATCCGGGGCCGGTCCGCGCCGACCTCGTGCATGCGCTGAGTTTCATGTACATCACCCACGAAGGCGCTTTCCCCACCGACCGCCCGCTCACGTTGCGTGAAAAGCTGCACGGCATGTTCCCCCGGCAGTTCCCCAGCCGCTGGACCGATCGCGGCGCAGAGGTGCGCAACGACAACCGCCCGTATGCCGACAGCCCGCTGTGGCTGATCGAAGCCCTGCTCATGTACGTCCGTGAAACCGGCGACATCTCGGTGCTGTTCGAGACTGTGAAGACTGTCACCCTGACAACCCCCGACACGCCGGAGACCTCGGGCATCCTCGGCAACGAGAAGAGGTTTCGAGTGGTGGAAGTGGTGCGCGAGATCCTCGCGTGCTTCGCGCGCCATGTGAACGACTCACCCTACGGTCTGGCTCAGATCCTTTACGGTGACTGGTGCGATCCGATCGACATGTTCGGCACCTCGGAAGTCGGCAACGCCAAAACTCGCGGCCGCGGCCGCGGCGTGCAGGTGCGGCTCTCCGGACACCTGTTTCTGACGCTGATCGAGACCATCGACACACTGGCTAGTCGCCGCGTGGCCGACGCGCTGGCGCAGCAGGGGGTCGCCGTGGACCTCGCCCGGCTGCAGGCGTTTGCAGACCGCCTGCGCCGCAACATCGTGAAGGTCGCCTGGGAGGACGACGGCCGCAGGGGTTTTGCCGCGGGGTTTCTCAACTGCATCCACGAGCTGAAAATCAACGGCGCACGGCCGGACTATGCCAAAGGCGAGCTCGGCTACACCCTGGGCTCGCTCATGGGGCGGGACTTCGACGGCATCAACCGCCGCGAACTGGCGGGCCAGGCCTACGCCCTGGAGATGCTGCTCACGCGGCGGCCGTATCTTACGCCGGTGCCCGGCACCGCCGAGATGGTCGCCAAGCTGCTGCGCACAGTGGACCGGCTTTTCTACGACGAAAAGCTGGGGCTGGTGATGTTCTCCCAGCCGATCGCCAACAACGCCGAGGCCATCGCCAACTGCGGCCGCATGGGCGTGCTCCCGTCCGGCACGGCCGAAAACGGGGAGTACCACCACTGCCAGGCGATGATGCATCGCTTCCGGCTCTCGGTGACGGGACAGGCGGATGCGGTCTGGAAACAGTTCCAGCCGATGATGTCCGCGCTGCGCGACGAATCGATTGCCGGACCGTTCGAGACGCCCAGCACCTCCTACGTGTCGGACAGGGACGATCCGCACTTCGGCAAGGGGATGTATTTCGGGCTCTCCGGTTCGGTGGACTGGATCGTGGAGGTCTTTCACAAGGTTGTCGGACTCTCTCTGACGCTGCACGATCCGAGCCAGCCCGCCATTCGCGTCGAACCGAACCTGCCCCAGGCGCTGGAGCATACGCTCACGTTCCGCCGCTTGGTGCATGTGGCCACCGGCCCGGGCACCTACCGCATGGTTCCGCTGCAAATCCAGATCGAAAAGCAAGGCGTGGGCAAACGCTTGCTCGAGCAGATCGTGACGCTCAACGGCCAACCGCAGGCCAAGGCCGAGGTCGCGACACTGGAGGGACTCGACAAGGTCGAGCTGAAGATCACATACAAGTTTGGCTGACGCCCGGGATGCAGGCCGCGGGCCTGCGGGAAGTTGCGGATGGAAATGGCAACAGCAAAATCAGCAGGCCAGAGGCCTGCACCACTCGAATGGAACGCGGCCAGCGGCCGCGTCTACAGCGAAACCATTGACTGTAGCCGCGACCGCTGGTCGCGGTGTTACAGAGAAGCGAAAGGTTGTCATGGCTTACGTCAATGACACCGGCCTGCGCCGCACCGGCAAGCTTGAAATCGTCAACCCGGTTGGCCGACGGGTGATCACGCACGCCGTACACGACATCGACGGCACGCACAGCCTGATTCGCGACTGGCCGCCGGTCATGAGCGTCTGCATTCATCACGCCATGACCGGCGGGCTGTCGGAAACTTTCGATTCCGCGGCCCAGGTGCAGCGTTTGATCGCCGCCTCCGGCAGCCGGCCGTTGCCGGAAACGGATCGTTTCTGCGTGGAATCCGCCGGGCTATCCGCCTTGACGCAGATGGAGTTCGGCATCCGGCGCGCCATTGAACTCGGCGCTGTACCGACGGCGGCGGGGCTGGCGCTATCGACGGAGGCGCTGGCGAACAATGCGGCCATTATCCAGCGCATGTGGCAGGGCGAGGAGCGCTTCGAGAAGGTCCCGGAGCCCGCACCGTTGCTGGCCTTTATCCAGGAGCGCACGCCACGCCTTTTTCGCCTCTACGAAAAGGTGCTCAACGGCGCCTGCCGCGACCGCAACACGGCCGACGCGCGCCGCCACCCCGCCCGGTGGCGCGTCCCCGGGGCGCTCGAGTTCATGCAGCACCTGCACGGCCTGGGCGTGCGCAACTACTTTGTGACTGGCGCGGTAATCTATCCGGAAGGCGGCATGTACGAGGAGGTCCGGGCGGTACAGTTCGAAATCGGCCCGGGCCAGATGGTCGAAGCGCTCGAAGGCTCCACCTGGGACCGCAAGATGCCCAAGGACGAGGTCATGCGTGAACTCTTCACCCGCCTGCAAGTCGATCCCCGACATGTGCTGGTGGTCGGCGATGGCCGGACCGAGATGAAGGCCGGCACAGATATGGGGTGCGTCACCATGAGCCGCCTGCCACGCGACGCGCAGCGCCTGCGCGAGATGCACACCGCCTTCGGCGTGAACTACATCGTCGAGGACTACCAGGACCCCGTACTCCAGCAGTTCATTTCAGTCGAGCAGCCTTAAAACACCAACAAGACACGAAAGGATACGCACGCATGATCAATCGACCATTCGCACACCCTTGCCAAACCATCGCCCTGCTGACGATGCTGGCGGCAGGCTGCGCACAGGCAGCGGATGCCGTGAACGACCCGTACGAGAGCTACGTCAAGACCTCAAAGGACTTCAAGTCCGTCAAACAGGACAAGGCCTGGGCGCTCAAGGCCTGGCCGGACTGGTATTACATGCCCTGGCAGGCGCCGCTGGGGACCGACGACAAGGCAGCGGCCTACTACGAGAAGATCGGCTGGAACGGACAGACTCTCGACTTCCGCGGCGGCACGGGCGCTTTGCCCTGGATCAACCAGCACAAGCTGCATTTTTACTGCGACCACACCGCCGACAAGGGGTTCCTGCATTTATGGGACGGCGACGTCAAGAATCCGTCCATCTATAACCCCGGGCTCCGCCCGCACCCCCTGAACGCGGCGCTCAAGGCCGAACTGGAGGGCAAGATCAGGACAAACATCGAAGCGGTCAAGTCGTCGCCGTACCGTTCCGCCTACGCGCTGGATGACGAACTGGGCTGGGGGCATTTCTCCAAGCCCTGCATGTGGCGGATCACCGATGACGATGCGCTCTTCCCCGCATGGCTAAAGGAGGTCTATGGCCAGGGCAAGGCGCCCAACTACAGCGGGTGGATTTCCTACGACGCCCTGCGCGACAGGCTGCCGGGCTGGAAGGTCAAGGATTTCGACGTCCGCCAGTTGATGGACCAGTGGACCTTCAACGACTCGCTGTGGAACAACTTCATCGGCGACCTGGTGGAATATGCCAACACGGTTGACCCGGCCACGCCCTGCGGCTATGTCGGCGGCCAGGGCATCAGTCCGTTTGGCGGCTATGACCCAGCCAAGTACATGCGCAAGATCCAGTGGGTCGAAAGTTACGGTGCCAACGGGGTCCTCCGTTCCTTGAACCCGCACAACGGGCTACCCCTGGTCACCACGCACTTCCACCAGAATAACGACGACACCATCTGGCAGTGCTGGTACAACCTCGCCCACGGCAACAAGGGGCACATCGGCTGGGTGGAGAAGATCCCAGGCGAGGCGGATGTGGCCGCGATTGCCCCCAATTACCATGATGCGGGGCAGAAGATCGGGCCGCTCATGTCCGGCGCCGAATGGGTCCACGACGGCGTAGGCATCTACTACAACCACGCATCCGTGCAGTTAGGCTGGATCATGGACGCGCAGGCGCATGGCAAAACTTGGCGCAACCGGAACACGGACAGCATGGGCAGCCAGAACGTCTGCCGCGAGGCCTGGGAGAACATGCTGCGCGACGACGGCCTGCAGTACAACTTCATCAGCTATGCGGACGTGATCCAGAACGGCATTCCCAAGGGGTACAGGGTCCTGATCCTCTCGGCCACGCTCTGCCTTTCCGACGCCGAAGCCAGGAAAATCAAAGAATTTTGCAAGGCGGGCGGCACGGTGGTCGCCGACTATATGCCCGGACTCTGGGATCAGCACGGCAAGGGCCGGCCGAACGGCGGCGCGCTGGACGACCTGTTCGGCGTCAAGCACGACCCTGACATGGGCCCCGCCGACGTGTTCCAGGGCGGCAACCTCTGGGCCGAGGTGGATCAGGACGCGCACTACGGCGAGTCCGGCGAGAAGTTGCTGGGCGGCAACCAGAGCATCCGGGACAAATCCGGCTACAACAAGGCCGTGCGCAACATGGGCGTGGCCAAGGTCAACAAGTATGGCGCCGGCACGGCTGTGCTTCTGAACATCTCGCCATCCTGGTACAGTGTTTACCGCGGCCGGCCGTATGCCGAGGCATCGGCGAAGCGCGACGTGTTCACGCAATACGTGAAGAAGGCTATCGGGACACGTTGGATTCAGTTGCAGGGCGCCGGCGACAGGGAGAACGGTTACGAGATCACCTACTGGACCAAGGGTGGTCGCATGATCGTCTTCCTCTGCTACAAGCCGGAAATCACCGCCGGTTCGATGGGCGGTGGCAACTCCGTGGGGCTCAAATCAGTCCGGATCCCAATCACATTCGCGTTCCGTGGCCCCGTGCAGGATGTCCGGGACGAGCGGGCCGAAAAGACTCTGGGTTCGGGCCGGGAGTTCAACCTGACATGGAAGATGAACGAGGCCGTTGTGCTGTCGTTCAAGGGTCTGCCGCCCCGCCAGCAGCCGGTCGTAATACCATGACAGCGAACATGGATGCCACATGCTGCTTCTCGCCCCGCGTGGTCGGCGCCACGCGGCCCGACTTCACCAGCATCGAGACGCTGCTGGCGTCTCCCTCCTTTGCCGGAAAGCAGGGGGAGGAACTGGTCCTGGCCATCTATAACTACTTCACAAGCCAGGTCGACGGAACCTACCATTTCTGGTCGCCGGAGGAAAACCTGGGAGAACCGCGCTTGCGCGGACAGGTCTGCGACCCCGTCAAGCACTGGAATGTGTACGGCTGGATGCTGTGCGGCAACCACGCCATCATGCTCCAGGCGATCTACACGGCGGCGGGTTTCCGGGCGCGACAGATCGGGCACAACGTGTGCGAGGTGTATTACGAGGGGGGATGGCATTTTCTGGACGTGGACATGTGGACATGGTTCCGCAATCCGGCGGGTCAGATCGCCAGTGCGTATGAGTTGGCCAGGGAATCGAAAGCACTGATTGTCGACAACCCCTGCAAGTCCAGCCCCTGCAACCTGCCCGACCGCAGTTTGAACGACTATGCCACCATGTTTACCGCCGCGCCGGTCGTCGACGCCGAACAGCGGATCAAGGGGGTCTGGCCTTTGACCACCGCGCGACGACACAGCATGGATTTCCTGTTGCGTCCCGGCGAACCCGACGGGACACCTGATCGAAATGAGCCTGCCAACGAAGAGAACGTATGATCCTTAAAGACAAAATGATAATCGTACAACGGTTCGACGCCGCGCGGGCGCGGCAGAACGCGATCCGGATATGGCAAGCGGCGCGGCAGATGGACACGCCGGCCGTGTTCCGGGCGGCGGAGGTGGCGGCCGATCTGCTCCGACGGGCCGGAATCGAAAACGCCCAGGTCGAGAAACTGCCGGCCGACGGCGCAACCTCGGTCAACGGCTGGATTCTGCCGATCGCCTGGACCCTTCGCGACGCGCGCCTGGAGATCGCCGGTCGCGGCGAGGCCGGTCAGGTGCTGGCCGACACGGCAGTCAACCCGCAAATGATCGCCCTTTACAGTCCAGCCACGCCGGGCGGACAGTGGGTCGAAGGCGAAGTGATCTCGGCGCCGGAACCCCTGAATCTGGGTCGGCGGCTGCGGGGCCGTTTTTTGTTGCTTGCATCCGGCAAAGGCTCGTTCGACATCAACGCGCACGCGGCCCGGCACGGCGCCCTCGGCATCCTGGCCGCGCACGAAGGGCCGATTGCGCCCGACGTCGGCTACCTGAATTACAGTGTGCCGCCGGACGCCACGCGACCGTGCGTGCCGGTGTTTTCCCTGACGTCCGAATCCGGCCGGCGATTGCGCGAACGGCTCGCCGCCGATCCGCGCCTGCGATTGCGTGCCCGCGTGCGGGCCGTGCGGGAAGCCGGCCACATGCCGATGGTCACGGGAAGCATCGGCAGCGGTGGGCCGGAAGTCTTCGTCTGCGCGCACATCGACGAAATCGGAGCGCAGGACAACGCCTCCGGTTGCGGTGTGGCCATCGAAGCCCTGCGCATCCTCCAGGCGCTTTCAACTTCAGAACCCGGTGCGCCGCAACGCCGCGCGATCCGGTTTTTCTTTTCCGTCGAGGTGCGCGGCGTGCAGGCCTGGCTGGCAAACCAGCCGCGCGTTCCCAACTTCCTCGCGGGCCTCAACCTGGACATGGTCGGCGTCGCGCCGACACCGGAGGCCGGCAAGATGATGGTGCTGACCGGCTATCAGCACCGGCCGCACTTTGCCGCCCACCTCATCCGGGATGCGGCGGCCATGGCTGATCGCGTCGTAGGGGGCATGACCAGGGGCGAAAAGCATAACCACGTCGGCGACGGCGTGTTCGGCATCGCCCCGCCGGGCGGGACCGTGGCGCTCGAGCAGAAGACAAACCCCACCTATCATACATCCGCCGACACGGCTGCCACGCTGTGCGACCGGAGCCTGAGGTGGACGGGTGTGGCGGCCCTCGCGTTCCTCCACCGCCTGTCGCGCCTGGACAACGCGGAGGTCCTGCGCCTGGCCCGCCGGATTCACGACGGCGCCCTTGCCGCCGCGCCAACGCCCGCCGCCGCAGCGGCCCTCCAACGCGCGCAAGGCGAGCTGGCGAGCCTTCGCCGGGCATACTCCACGCCGAACCTGTATCCGCCGTATACCACGCCTGCCGAGTTCTACCGGGCCGGCGTACGACTTTCGACCGGGTGCTGGCCTGATGTCGAGCGCGGTCTCGAACTCGACAGACTGATACGGGGCCTGGCCCAACGCCGCGGGGCAAAGGCCAAATCGCCACTCTCGGGAGGCGCCGAAGCTCGTGCCCGCCGTGCGGCCGAAGCCATGGTTCCCCTGGCGCTTGCCCGCGGGTTCCTGAGTTTCGAAGACCACGTGACCGGCCGCCAGCGGGCCGTGCTCAAGTCCCGGACAGGGCTGGAACCCTCGTGGGGGGTGCCGTCCTGGGCTTGGATGACCATGAGCAACATGACCGGCAAACAAACGCTGGCGCAAATTGTGGATGACCTGCGAACCATCGGCATGGCCATCGATTGCGCGCAGGCCGTGCGACTTACCCGTTACTTGGTCGATATCGGGCGCGTGCGGCTGCGGCCCGTCCTGGGCGCAGGAGATATCCGCCGGGTACTCCGTGCGGTTGGGGTCAAACGCGGCATGATCCTGACGGTACACGCGTCGCTGAGCGCGTTCGGGTACGTCCGTGGCGGCGCGGCCGTCCTCATCCAGGCGCTACGTGATGTCCTGGGTCCGCGCGGCACCCTGTGCATGCCGACCCACAGCAACAGCGTGCTCGGCGCGCCGCCCTACGACCCCGCCTGTTCCCGTTCGAATACGGGTGCGGTGACCGAATTCTTCCGCACTTTGCCCGGCGTGCGGCGCAGCGCGCATCCCACGCATTCCGTGGCGGCCCTCGGTCCGGCCGCGGCAGCCCTGATTGGCGCAGTGCGCCCGGACCAGGCGCCGCTGGCACGCGATGGGTTCTGGGGCCAACTGGTCGACCGGGGCGGTCATGTGCTGCTGATGTGCCCCGTCAAGAGCACCACGATTTTCCATGTGGGCGAGACGTGGCTCGACCTCCCGCAACCGCCACTCGTTGCGCATGCGCTGGATGCCACGGGCCGTCGCCGGGTTTACGTCCTGCCGCACGCGCCTTGGCACGTCGATCATTTTGAGGAAGCCCTGGCGGCGCCCCTGATCCGCCAGCGTGTCATGCGCGAAGTTCGCCTCGGCGACAGCACGATCCGATTCGCTCCCGCCCGGGTCATGGCCGATATCAGCGTCGAAGCCAACCGCCACGATCCGTTTGTCAGCCTCGGGAAGAAGGGCCGCTGCGCGTGCCACTTCTGCAATACGCTGCGAACAGGGATAACCTGCAGATGAGCATTCGAACCCAACCGTTGACGGGCTCCATCGGGCAGCGGGAGACTGAGGTGATGCCCGGGGAGATTGCGGGGATGACCTGCTTCCTTCACCACCTTCCCCAAGCCGACACCTATGCCGTTTCCGTTTCAGGGCGGACAAGCCGCGTGTTCTTCTTCATCGCAGGACGCGGTGTCGTCACGTGCGATAACCGGCAACATGCCGTTGACGAGATTGCCGTGTTTACGCCGGGGCACCAGACCGCAGCCGGCATTCGGGCCGTCAGTGGGCTTCTGTTCCTGGAACTGAGGCTGGAGATGAACCCCGACGACATGGCCTGGGCCGCCGGCCGAGAGGCCGGGTTGCCCTATTTTGCAGCGTATTCCGCCTGCAAGACCTACCTCGAGGCGATCAAGAGCGAGAAGACTGTCAGCCGCACCTTGTTACCCGAGAACATCCTGCCGCGTTTCTGCGCCGGCTCCGTCCAGACCACCGGCCCTGATCAGGTCGGGGCGCACCGGCATCCGATGCTCGAACAGCTATTCCTCGGGCTTCCCGAAAACGACTGCCAGGTGTACGCCGACGATGTTTCGTGCGCGTTCGGCGGGAACATGCTGTTGCACATCCCCCTGGGATCGGAGCATCGTGTGCGGGTCGAACCGGGAAAGGCGCTTCACTACATCTGGATCGATCGGTTCCGTTCTGCCTCCGACGTCTCTTGGATCACGCAGAACCACTTCGAGAATGTCCAGGCAGTTCCAGGTGGAGACATCACACCATGAGCACATCAAAGGCGACCGAGAATCAGCGGCCACCTGACACGGTCTCAGCCGCCACGCCCGCCGACAACAAGTACCGATGCGGGACCCTGCACTACACCAAGGCCGGACTGTTCGCCTTGTTCGGCTGGATGATCATGGCCAACCTCTGTTTCGGTCTGTTCGAGGGCAACGGCGGCGCCGGCAGCATCCCCTTCTATCTGCAGGACAACTTCCACATCAGCAACACGATGGTGAGTGTCCTTTTCAATTTTATTCCCATGCTCATCGGCACGGTGATGACGCCGATCATTAGTTTCTGGTCCGACCGCACTCGCACCCGTCTCGGCCGCCGCATTCCGTACATCCTCTACACCGCGCCCTTCCTGGTCCTCTTCGCGGTCGCGCTCGGCTTCTCCGACGACATCATCGCCTTCTGCAAGGTGCATTTCGCGACGAATTCGACGATCGCCCCGCTGGGCGCGGCCCTTTGTGCCATCGGGTTCCTGACCATCGGCTGGGCATTTTTCAACGAGTTCGTGGGCACGGTCTACTACTACCTGCTTCCGGACGTCATGCCGCGTCACTTCCTCGGCCGCTTCCAGGGCGCCTCCAACGTGGCCGGCCAAGTCCTGGCGATCTTGATGAACTCGTTCGTCAACCCACACCAGTTGACGCACATCAAGGCCATCCACGTCGGCGTGGCGATTCTGTATTTCGTCGGCTTCGGACTGGTCTGCTGGCGAGTGAAGGAGGGGCAGTATCCGCCCGTCGACGACGTGACCGAAGACAGCACCTTCGGGGACAAGGTTCGCCTCTACTTCAAGGAGTGTTTCCACCATCCGATGTACGTCATGATTTACATGGTCACGGCGGTAACCGTGTTGACCCGCGGATTGAACCCCGCCGGCATTTTCGGCCTTCACCTGAGCCAGCATCAGGGTAGAATCGAGGCGTCGGTCGCAAGCGCGTCGGTCGTGGCGATGACGCCGGACGGCAAGTCTGTCGCGTCAGGCGGATGCGACGGCCGGATCCGGTTATGGGACAATTCCAACCTGCGCAGACCGCAACTTCTCCGGACCATCGTTGCCGGCGCCAGTCCTGTCAAAGCCCTGGTATTATCGGCCGACGGTCGCACGGCTGTGTCCGGTGCTTCCAACGGCGTGATCGAGGTCTGGGACACGGCCAGTGGCGCCCGCGTGCAGGCCCTCGACAGCCACACGGGCGAAGTCTGCGCCCTCGCGCTCTCCCGGGACGGCCTCCTCCTGGCATCGGGCGGCGCCGACCGGACGGTCAAGATCTGGGACCTGGCGAGCGGAACATGCCTCCAGACCTGCACCGGGCATGCGGCTTGCGTCAACAGTGTCGCATTTTCCTCCACCGGCGAGCGTGTGGTTTCCGGCGGTTCGGATGAACGGATCATCCTCTGGGACGCGAAGCGCGGCGTGCTCATCAAGACGCTCGAGGGGAGTCCGGGCCCCGTCAAGGCGGTCTGCTTTATGCCGTCGCTTGATCCGCCGCTGAAAGCCAGGCAAACCGAAGCGGACGCCGACGCCCAACTCGAGGCGGCGGCCAACGGAGCGGCTGAGAAGAAGAGCACGGCGGTGACATTGTCCTCCTTCCGGAACCTGTCGTACCGTTCTGCGCTGGACTTCCTGCGGAACGTGTTCGTCAACGAATCGCTCTACGCGCCCGGGCCGGACAGGTACTCCCGCGTTCATGGCGAGGATTGCTGGGTGGTGTCCGGTGGACGCGACGGCGTGACGGATGAAGTGAATTCAGGCGTCCGCATCTGGGACGTCGAGCAGGGCAGGCTGCTTCCCGCCGTCGAAGCACTGAAGTCCCAGGCGCTCAAAGGTCACAAAAAGGCCATCACGGGAGTTTGCTACAAACAGGACCTTCGCGTCATCCTGTCCTCCAGCCTGGACGGATCAATTCGCATCTGGAAGCCCCTGGATCTGACCAAGGCCATGACGAAGCAGGCGGACGACCAATCGTTCAAGAGTTTCTCCGGTTACACGCGCGGGGTGACCAGTCTGGCCGTCCAGTCCGCCGGCGTGCGGTTGGTCAACGCCAGCGAAGACGGCGCCCTCCACACCTGGGATATCGATCAGGGGATCAGCCTGGAAAAGGGCAACCTGTACAAGGGGAATTTCTTCGCGCTCCTCCTCTTGATCCTGGCCTACCCCCTCGGCATGCTGGTGGACCGTTGGAACCCGATCAAGATCGTACTGTGGAGCACCTTCCTCGGCCTGCCCACGACGCTGGTCTACTACCTCTTCTACCATGACTACGTCTCCGGTCTCTGGATCGACCTGGCCATGTTGCCGTTTAACCAGTTGCTTGCCATGGCGGCGCTCCCCATGATGGTCATGCTCTACCCCAAGACCAAGTACGGACAGTTCAGTTCCGCCAATGCCATGGTCAAGCAATTCGTCGGCGCGTTCGCGGGCATCCTGGGCGCGCTGCTGATGGACCGGATGACGGCCGGTTCGTACGATACCGACAACTACCGGTATGGCTTCCTGTACAAGTTCGCGGCCAACACCATCAGCTTCCTGTTCCTGTTGGGAGTCTACCTGTATTGGAAAAAAATGGGCGGAGAGAAGGGGTATGTGGCCCCGGAATCGTGGCATGCCGCCGAGAACAGAAAGGCCGTGCGAAAATGAAACGACGTACCATTGCTTACATCGGCGCCAGTTACAAGTTCGTCCATCAGAGCATCCGCGACTTTCTGCTGTTCGGCGAAATGGACGCCACCGACATCCGGCTGTACGACATCGATCCGGAGGCCCTGCGCCTGGAGCGCGATGTGATCCGGCGCATGATCCGCCAGCGCAAGGGATGCCTGACCGTCAAGGCCTGCCGCAGTCGCGCGGAAGCGCTCGCCGGCGCCGACTACGTGGTGGTCTCCGTGCTCGTGGGCGGTATGGACTTGGCCGAGCAGGAAGATCTTGTCTGCCAGCGCCACGGCATCCGCCACACGGTCGGCGACACGGTCGGGCCCATGTGCGCGTCGCGCTGCCTGCGCATGGTGCCGCTGTTGATCGACATCGCACGGGATATGGAACGCCTCTGCCCGGGTGCGCCCATGCTTTCGGTGACCAATCCCATGGCCGTCCTGACCAACGCGGTCAACCGGCACACCAAGGTGCCCTGTGTCGGCATCTGCCACGGCACGCACTTCCGCCAGGATACCATCGCCAAGGCCTACGGCGTGGACCGCCAGGATGTGTCGCTCAACGTCGTCGGGGTCAACCATCTCGGCTTCATCGATCACGTGCGGATTCGCGGTCGCGAGACGAATGTGGCCGTCGTGGCGCGCAAGATCGCGACGCTGGCGCGCGCGGGCCACGCCGATATCGCCGGTTACCAGGACACCGACGAGTGGGCGAATTGCTTTGCCCGGCGGTATGGCGTGATTCCGAACAACGGCGACCACCATTTCACCGAGTTCTTTCACTGGTTCCTCGCGCCACACGCCTTTTGCGACGGCAAGAACATCTACGGTCTCGACGCAGCGCTGCACGATCCGGCGGCGCGCCGCAAAACGCGCGTGTGGTTCCGCGACACGGTCAGAGCCTGGACCTATGGCCGCAAGCCGATCCCGGATATGGACACGTATTCCAGCGAACATCTGCACGATATCATCTTCGGACTCGAAGGCCGGTTCGGCGACCGGATCCAGCGCGAGTTGCACCTCAACGTCACCAACGGCCGCGCGGTCCCCAACCTGCCCCCGGAGGCAAATCTGGAACTGACCTGTTCCCTGGGAGCCGACGGCGTCCGCCCCGCCATGAACGCTCCGTTGCCGCCCTTCCTGCTGGGGATCCTGATGCCGCTCGTCTGCCAGAACCTGCTCACCGAGCAGGCCGCGGTGTGCCAGGATTTTGCGGCTTTCCAGAAGGCGATCACGCTCGACCCGCTGGTGTCCGATTTCCGGACGATCCCGGCGCTGGCCAAGGCGCTGTGGCGCCTCAACCGCCCCTTCGTGAAACCGGTGAGGTAACCGGTACCGCATCTCCTGCCATGACAAACGGCCTTCAATCGCCGTGTGCGTATGTAGAGCCTGTCCCAAAGCCGCCCTTTTGCTTTTTTGCTCATGAATTCGATCAAGATTCGAGAACAAGCGCGGGCGGATTGAGCGGGTGGCTAGAAACAGGGGCATTATCCTAGATCCGTAAGTTGAAATCCGCTTCGGCGTGCAAACCACGTGCAGTGCCAACCAGGTCTTGGGATCTGTGCCCACACTCTACGCAGAACGCGCCGATTGCGAGAATGTCCTGGATGAAATGAAAACCAGTGGGGCTTGAGTGGATTCACGACGTCGGACTTGAACCGTTCCAACTGACGTTTCTAGGTTCATGAACGAAATCGCGGTGGTGCACAAGCCTTCCAAGGCGCACCTGGGTTCCAGAGTCAATCCCATGGATGGGCTGGACGCTGATCTGCACCCGGTGGATGCCGCGGACCGAGTTGAGCAGATAGACGGCCGGTGCGGCCAGGGCCTGCGCCCGCGTCACGATGCGCTCGCACAGTTCGCCGCGCTCCAGCAGGACCGCGCGCAGGGTGCCGGGCAGCAAGCCGCACCGCACCGGTGGCGTGCACAGCCGGCCGTCCAGCTCGAAGGCTGCATTGGCGATGGTGGACTCGGTGACCTCGCCCTTTTCATTGAACAGCAGCACATCCTCGTGCCCGGGACAGGCCTTTACCGCGTCTTCGTACACCTGGCGCCAGGTGGTTTTGTGGTAGAGAAACACGTCGCCGGAATCGACGGGGTTTCGGGCCAGCGCAAGGTCGCCAAACTGCCGCGCGGCAGGTGTCAGGGGCGTCGCCTGGCATTGGCAGGCGCCGGAACGGGAAACCACGAGCCGGACCCGGAACAGGGCCTCGACACACGCCGGCAGAGATGGCGCTCCGCAGCCGCCGCCGGCCGCCGTTGGCATCCCGGCGCTTCCGGAAGCCAGGCGCGCCGCGCATCCATCCAGTTCCGCGCGGATGCGGTTGAGGTCCACGCGAAACCCGAAATACGCCGCGGACTGCGCCAGTCGCTTCAGGTGAGGCTCCAGCAGTCCGTAGCCGTCCCCGGGCGACCAGGGCAGCGTCTCAAGCAGGTCAAAGTCGCGCCGGGGCGGGCGCAGCGCCCGGGCCTTGGTCAGGCACTCCGCCTGCTCCGCGTCCGGCTGCGAATCCCAGACAATTCCGCCGCCGACGCCATACTCGGCCGCGCCGGCTGCGCGATTGACCAGGACCGTGCGGATGGCGACGTTGAACTGCGCGCGCCGGCCCGGCGCCACGAAGCCGATGGCCCCGGTATAGACCTGCCGCGGAGAGGTCTCCAGTTCGGCAATGATCTCCATGGCCCGGCGCTTCGGTGCGCCGGTGATGGAGGCCGGCGGAAACGTGGCCTGCAGGATCTCCGTCAGCGGCGCGCGCGTGATGGCCCGGACCGTGGAGGTCATCTGCCAGACCGTGGGGTACTGCTCGACGTCGAACAGCGACGGGGCCTGCACGCTGCCAGCCTCGGCGATGCGCCCCAGGTCGTTGCGCACCATGTCCACGATCATGACGTTCTCCGCCTGGTCCTTGACCGAGGCGCGGAGGGCGGCGGCCCGGGCCTGGTCATCCTCCGCCCACAAGCCGCGCGCCGCAGTTCCCTTCATGGGGCGCGATTCGATCTGCTCGCCATCCAGGCGCAGAAAAAGCTCGGGCGAGGCGCTGCAGACCGCCCACGCGCCGGTGTCCACAAAGGCTGCGTACGGCGTGCCGTCCGGAGCGGCCATTTGCACAAAGAGATCCCAGGGGTCTATGC
>SESD01000109.1_pt1 | contig 48155 bp, 40 predicted proteins | sample 3171411 | NCBI WGS metagenome assembly SESD01 (sample SAMN06051880, study PRJNA518727) | freshwater metagenome | biome: subpolar coniferous forest; feature: holomictic lake; material: water; isolation source: holomictic Lake 442, 16.5 m depth | place: Canada: near Kenora, Ontario | collected...
TCCTTTTGATGCCCCCCCCCAGTTTTCTTTGGGCGCTTTTCGTTTCAATCCCCCGCACATTTTTCACAAACTAAAACCTTATTAATTTCCGGCAGTACCCGTAAACCAATTCCCATTAACTTTCAAATAAGCTAGTTTTTTCTAACTGTGCAATTAGGTAAGGTCTTTTCTCATAAAAATCAATTAACTTTCTGATAAAGAATGGGAATTATGTTGTCCTATTTCGCCGGTTTACACCTCATTCCGATTGCCACGTAAGTCCTTGTCAAAAAAGAAAGAACTTATATCAAATCATTCTTGACTAGGACTGCTTTGAAAACTATAGTGGTCACAAGTGGGAAAAAGTGGATAAAAAGGGTTTTTTTTGGAATTCCGGGGTTAATTTTGTTTCGAGGCATTAGTTCAATCAATTTAGACGGCAAAGGACGTCTTGCAATTCCCACCCGTTACCGGGAAGAATTGCAGGAATGTTGCGAGTGCCAGATGGTTGTGACTGTCGCAGTCAACGAACGATGCGTCGGAGAGAATGGCTGTTTATGGCTTTACCCTATGCCTGAATGGGAAAAGCTTGAACAGACCATCAGCAAATTGCCTACCTTAAATAAAATGGCTGGCAAACTAAGGAGGTTTGTCATTGGCAATGCCTCCGAGTGTGAAATGGATGGACAAGGTCGCTTGTTACTACCTGAAAAATTAAGAACATTTGCAACCATAGACAAAAAAATCGTCTTGATTGGCCAGCTTAACAAGTTTGAACTCTGGAACGAAGATGCTTGGGCAGCTAAAGAAAATGAATGGATGGATGGCGACGATAATGAGGGCTTGGAAGATTTAGGCGCCTTATCCTTTTAATACGGGAGATTTGTTAGTGGAACATTTACCCGTTATGTTTGCGGAAGCTTTGCAACAGCTTGCTATCTATAAATCCGGTATTTATCTGGATTGTACATTCGGCCGGGGCGGGCATAGCAAGGGCATTTTAGATCAATTAGGACCCGAGGGCAGGCTGCTTGCTTTTGACCGGGATCTGGATGCAATAAACTCTGATTATGCGCAAGCTATGCTTGAAGATAAAAGATTTACGCTAAAGCATACACCTTTTTCCGAACTGGAAAATATAGTTGCAAGCGAAGGTCTAACAGGACAAGTCGATGGAATTCTTATGGATTTGGGCGTCTCGTCACCTCAATTGGATAATCCGGAAAGAGGTTTCAGCTTTTTACGTGACGGCCCTCTCGATATGCGGATGGATGGCAATTCTGGCGTTACTGCTGAACAATGGCTAGCCAGTGTTGATGAAAAAGACTTGGTTAAAGTTTTATTTGAATACGGTGAAGAGCGCTTTGCGCGTCGCATAGCACATGCAATCATCGAAAAAAGGGTTGAATCGCCAATTACAACCACTAGAGCATTGGCAAAATTAATTGAAGAAGCGGTACCGATAAAAGATAAATATAAGCACCCGGCAACTCGAAGCTTTCAGGCAATTCGAATCGAAATAAATAGTGAATTGGATGAGTTAAAGTCAGCTTTACAACAGTCCGCGCGAATTTTAAAGCCAAATGGGCGATTAGTGGTTATTTCATTCCATTCATTGGAAGACCGAATCGTCAAACGCTTTATCCGTGCCGAATCCGGGGCTAAATATAATCCTGGCAAATTGCCTATTAAAGAAATCGATATAACAAAAGGCATTTTGAAGAAATCAGGCAAAGCTTTGAAAGCAGAGCCACAGGAAATTGCTCAAAATCCAAGATCGCGAAGTGCAATCATGCGAGTAGCCGAGAGAGTTTAAGTGATAGCAAGTCGCTATATAGGTTTAGGTCTGCTGATATTGATCATGCTGATATCTGCGCTGTGTGTTATTTACAGCAAATATCATTCACGCGTCATATTTAGTGAAATCCAAAAGCAGGAAAGGGCTTTGGATCAATACGAAGTGGAATGGGGACAACTGCAATTGGAGTTGACAACCTTGGCTGAACAGAACCGGGTAGAGCAAGTGGCGAAGGAGCAATTAAAGCTGATTATGCCCTTACGTGAAAAGATTATTTATATAAAGCCGTAAATGATACATTTTCAAGGCAGAAATAAGCCCAACAAGCCGACCAGCAATTGTTCAATTCGACGGCGTATTGTTGTCATTTTTATGATGGCATGCATGACTGTTCTGATGGGCAGAGCCATCGACTTGCAAGTACTGCATAAACAGTTTTTAAAAGATCAGGGCGATATGCGCCATGTCAGTGATGTGCCGGTTTCGGCATACAGAGGCATGATTAAAGACAGAAATGGTGCTCCGCTGGCAATTAGCACACCGGTAGAATCGATTTGGATGAATCCGCAGGAAATTGAACCGGGCAAAGAAAACGAATTTAAACAAATAGAAGTTCTGTTAAATATGCCGAAGGGCAAAGTCAGTGAACTGGCACAAGGAGATTCGCATAGGCAATTTGCCTATATAGCACGTCAAATTAACCCTGTGGTTGCTGACCAAGTTAAAGCTTTAAAACTTGCGGGCATCTATTTTGAGCGGGAGTTCAAACGCTTTTATCCTGCAGGAGAAGTTTCCGCACATTTGGTCGGTTTCACCAATATCGACGATATCGGTCAGGCCGGACTTGAGTCGGGCTACGAAAAATCGTTAAAAGGAATACAAGGCAGCAAGCGTGTTATCAGGGATGGACAGCGAAGAATTATTGAAGACGTAGAAGATATAAAAGAGCCGATTGCCGGAAAGAATCTGGATTTAAGCATTGACCAGCGCATTCAATACCTGGCTTACAGAGAGTTACAACTGGCTGTGAACTTAAACAAGGCAAAATCTGCTGCGTTAGTGGTTTTGGACGCAAAGAACGGGGAAATACTGGCCGCAGTAAATCAGCCATCCTTTAATCCCAATACCAGAAAGAGTTTAAAAGAAAATCTTTACAGGAATAGATCATTAACCGATGTATTCGAGCCAGGCTCAACGGTTAAACCATTTGTTGTCGCAGCTGCTTTAGACGGTGGTTATGTCAAAGCAAATGAAATGTTTGAAACTCACGGCTTTTATCAGGTTGGAAGCCATGTTGTTAAGGACGTTCATAATTATGGAACTCTGGATTTAACTGGCGTATTAAAAAAATCCAGTAACGTTGCGGTCAGCCAGATGGCCTTGAGAATGCCTCCTGAATACTTTTGGGGAATATACAACAAGCTGGGCTTTGGTGTGGCGGCAGGTTCCGGTTTCCCTGGTGAAGCCAGTGGAACATTATTGGATTACCCAAGCTGGCATGAGTTTGATAGAGCCACCTTGTCATTTGGCTATGGCGTAAGTACATCCGCATTGCAGTTAGCAAGGGCTTATACGGCATTGGCCGATGACGGCATTTTACACTCGGTTAGCTTATTCAAACGCGATGAAGACATTGATCAACAGAGAGTGTTTTCAGCAAAGACAGCCAAAAGAGTCAGGGCCATGCTTGAAACGGTACTTATGAAAGATGGAACCGCCTATGAAGCCAGAGTTGATGGCTACAGCGCAGCAGGTAAAACCGGGACAGTAAAAAAAGCCGGTGCTGGCGGATATACCGAGAAAAGCTATTTTTCTGTTTTTGCAGGAATGGCGCCAGCTACGAATCCACGCTTGATAATTGTGGTCATGGTTGATGAACCTTCAGCCGGACAATATTACGGTGGGATAGTTTCTGCACCAGTGTTTTCCAAAGTAATGGCCGGGGCATTGAGAGTTCTGGAGGTCGCCCCGGATCAACAGGATAACATGCCCATTTTACTGACACGGCAAGGCTCGTAAATTTATGGCTGCAGGAGTGGCCGTGAGGCTGAAAGAATTATTAATTGGGCTGGCATCTGTCACAGAGCATGGTGACAAAGCAATTACCGGCATGTCACTAGACAGTCGGTCGATAGTTTGTGGCGATGCCTTTATAGCATTACCCGGGGCTAAACAGCATGGCCTTGAGCATGTTACACAAGCTATTGATAAAGGTGCGGCTGCGGTCATTTTTGATCCCGCAGAAAACGGCCAGCAGATTATTAACGAATTAGTTGCTAATTCAAGTCTTTCGGTTCCAATGATCGCGGTAGAAAATCTGGGCTTTGCATTGGGTGAGTTGGCTGCACGTTATTATGCCGAACCATCCAAATTTATGACGATTATCGGTATAACCGGCACCAATGGCAAAACCTCATGTAGTCAGTTTCTAGGTCAGATCCTGGATGACTGTGGAATTATAGGAACGCTCGGTTGGGGTGAGTGGGGCAATCTTACCAAGACACAAAATACCACACCTGATGCCTTAGCCATTCAGAAAATATTAGCTGAATTGTTAAAGAATAAAAAACGAACTATTGCGATGGAGGTCTCTTCACATGGTTTGGAGCAAGGCCGGGTTAACGGGGTCAATTTTAAAGGAGCAGTTTTTACCAATATCAGCCGTGATCACCTGGACTATCACGGGACGATGGATGCTTATTTAAAAGCCAAATTGGCTTTATTGGTAAAACCGGATCTGACTTTTGCGGTGGTTAATTTGGATGACACTTACAGCGAACAGATTATTGCTGCGGTCCCGAAATCAGTAAAAATATGGCAATTTAGCGCCAAAGACAAAATATCAGATTTAGGCGAATGCGTTAATGCTTCAAACATACTGCATAAAATGGACGGGATTGAGTTTGATCTGAGCTGGAGAAATCAACTTCAAAGGGTAAGCGTTCCTATCTATGGCGACTTTAATGTAGAGAATGTCTTGACCGTTTTGACCGTCATGCTGGCATTAGACATCTCATTGACTGAATCCGTTGCCAGGCTTGGCAATATCAAGCCAGTAGATGGTCGCATGGAACGTTTTGGCTCTGAGTCAGATCCGTTGGTTTTCGTCGATTATGCACATACGCCGGATGCTCTGGACAAAGTTTTATGTAGCTTACGCAAACATTGCACACAAAGTTTATGGGTTGTTTTTGGTTGCGGCGGCAACAGAGATATGGGCAAACGTCCGCAAATGGGCAAGATTGCAGAGCAATGGGCGGATCATGTCGTTATTACTGATGACAACCCGCGCTATGAAAATGGGCTGACTATAGTCAATGACATTTTGGCTGGTTGCCATTCAGAAAAAGTTGAAGTGATTCAAGACAGAGAGCGAGCGATACAAAAAGTGGTAGCAAATGCGGCAAAAAATGATTGCATTGTGATTGCAGGTAAAGGCCATGAGCTATATCAGGAAAGTAATGGCATCTGCAAACCTTTTAGCGACAAAAAAGTCGTCATGGAAGCCCTGCAAAGGCGTAATGCATGAACATGATGCTCAGCGAAATTGCGGATTCCATGCAGGGAATATTGACAGGTGAAGACGTTGCAATCACCTCAGTAAGTATCGATACAAAAACATTAACGCCCGGCCAGCTTTATGTTGCGATTAAAGGACGAAACTTTGATGGAAATGACTTTGTGGCAGAGGCCGAGCAAGCTGGGGCCATCGCTGCAATCGTACGTAAAGGAATTAAACCAAGCGTTTCGCATATCTCTGTTGATGATACGCGACTGGCACTGGCTGAACTAGCCGGAGCTTGGCGTAAAAAAAGCCCTGTTTCGGTAGTTGGAATTACCGGCAGTAACGGCAAGACCACCGTCAAGGAAATGGTTGCAGCGATATTGAGCGTTAAAGGTGAGACCTTATTTACCCAAGGCAACCTCAATAATGACATCGGAGTGCCATTGACTCTGTTGCGATTAAACGAACAACACAGGTATGCCGTGATTGAGATGGGCGCAAACCATCCAGGCGAAATTGAATACAGCAGTCACTATGTGCAGGCAGATGTTGTGCTTATCACCAATGTCGGTGCCGCACATATTGAAGGTTTTGGAAGTGTCGACGGTGTTGCTAAAGCTAAAGGAGAAATAATCCAGACGCTTAAGCAGGATGGAGTGGCCATTCTTAATAAGGATGATGACTATTTTGACTACTGGAAATCTGTAGCAGGAACTAAAAATATCGTATCGTTTGGACTTGACGATCGCGCAACGGTGTCGGCTCATTCTGTAACAACAAAAATTATAAATAACGAATTTGCAACCGCTTTTGAATTAGTAACCGCAAATCAAACGCTAACGGTAAATCTTAAGCTTGCAGGTCGACATAATGTAGTCAACGCATTAGCGGCAACAGCGGCCTGTTTAGCTCTTGATTTCGATTTGCTGCAGATTAAACAGGGACTGGAAAGCGTAAAACCTGTAACCGGACGTTTACAGCCATTGGTTAGTCGCTTGGGAAATATTGTTTTAGATGATACTTATAACGCCAATGCCGCATCATTAAAAGCAGGACTGGATGTGTTGGCTACTATTGGGGGCGAAACTTGGCTTGCTTTAGGTGCATTTGGAGAGCTGGGTCCAGAAAGCCCAAAAATCCATGAAGTAATAGGTGAGCTGATAAAAAAAAGTGGAGTTGTTCGCCTGCTGGCAACAGGCGCAGATGCCAAAAATACAGTAAAGAAATTTGGTACGGGAGCTGACTTTTTTGACACACAAGATGAATTAATTACAGTATTGAACAAAGAGCTTAAAGGTAATGAAGTGATCCTGGTCAAAGGCTCAAGGTCTCAACGCATGGAAAATGTTGTAGCAGCTATAGTTGAAAACTTCCGTACCTTATCAACATCCTTGTAGATAAAAACCTAGGATATAAATTAATGTTACTTTATTTTGCAGATTATTTAATGACTTTTGATGGCGGCTTCAGGGTGTTTCATTACCTGACTTTTCGAGCCATTCTTGGAGCATTAACCTCACTGACAATTTCCTTCATTATCGGGCCGATCATGATTAGAAAATTAAGCAGAAACAAAATCGGACAAAGTATTCGCGAGCTCGGCCCTCAATCGCATTACGAAAAAGCAGGTACGCCAACAATGGGCGGCGCTTTAATACTCGTCGCAATCGCCTTCAGTACGCTGTTGTGGGCTGATCTAAGCAACCGCTACATATGGGTAATTTTACTGGTAACAATGGGTTACGGCATTATCGGTTTTATTGATGATTACAGAAAAGTCATCAAGGGCAATAGCGACGGACTGTCAGCTAAAGCCAAATATTTAGCGCAATCTGTCATCGGTCTAACGGCTGCGATATTTTTGTATAAAACTGCAATTTTGCCTGCAGAAACACAATTGATCGTCCCGTTCTTTAAAGATTTTATGCTCGATATGGGCTGGATGTATGTGGTTCTAACTTACTTTGTGATTGTTGGCACTAGTAACGCGGTCAATTTAACCGATGGCTTGGATGGCTTGGCGATTATGCCAACGGTGATGGTTGCGACCGGCTTGGGGATTTTTGCTTATCTATCCGGCCATGTCACTTTTTCAGAATATTTGGCGATACCTTATTTACCAAACGCTGGAGAGTTGATTGTGTTTTGCGCAGCTTTAGTAGGGGCGGGCTTAGGGTTTTTATGGTTTAACGCCTATCCTGCCATGGTGTTTATGGGCGATGTCGGTGCATTGGCACTGGGTGCTGCTCTGGGTGTGCTGGCAGTTTTAGTGAGACAGGAAATCGTGTTGATGATTATGGGCGGTGTATTCGTAATGGAAACCGTATCGGTAATTATTCAGGTAGCTTCTTTCAAAATGACTGGTAAACGGGTTTTTCGTATGGCCCCAATACATCATCATTTTGAATTGAAGGGATGGCCAGAACCTCGAGTTATTGTACGTTTCTGGATTATTACGGTCATTCTGGTGTTGATTGGCTTGGCTACCTTGAAACTGAGATAAAAATGGATAATGCAGCAATTACAGCATTGTTAAAACAAAACTTTGGACTGGATCCTTATACGTCCAAAGTCTTGGTTGTCGGACTCGGAAATACAGGTATTTCCGTAGCACATTATTTACAAGGCTTAAATTTTAAATTTGCAATTATTGATAGCCGTCCAAAGCCTCCGATGATGGATGACTTCTTTCAAAAAATGCCCGATACACCCGTATTTACTGGCGGGTTTGATGACGCAGCTTTTAAGGTAGCGACTCACTTGGTGGTCAGTCCCGGTGTGTCCCTAAATGAACAGGCTATTGTTAAAGCCATTGCCAACGGCTCAAAAGTAATAAGCGATATTGATTTATTTGCCAGCTCAGTTGACACTCCCATCGTTGGAATCAGTGGCTCTAATGGTAAAAGCACTGTGACCACTATGTTGGGTGAAATGGCAAAAGCGGCAGGAATTCAAGTAGGACTCGGTGGGAACCTGGGAACACCAGCTCTGGATCTGCTAGCATTAAATGCACACTTGTACGTACTGGAATTATCAAGCTTCCAATTAGAACGAACATCAGCTTTGAATGCAGCCGCTGCAACAGTACTTAATGTCAGTGCCGATCATTTGGACAGACATGCTGACATAAACGAATACGCACTGGAAAAACAACGGATTTTCAAGGGCGATGGCGCCATGATTATCAATACTGATGATCCTATAGTGTATGAGATGCAGGCGAAAGGACGAAAAACAATTACATTTTCGATCACTAAAAATGCAGATTTTCATCTTGCCTTTAGAGGGAATACAGAATACTTGATGCACAACGACTCATGCCTCATGCCACTTGCCGAATTACCATTAGAAGGGAGACATAATGCCTCTAACGCCTTGGCAGCATTAGCGCTTGGGGTTTCAATAGGACTTGATGAGCAACTTATGTGTGAAGCCCTACGTAAATTCAAAGGGTTAAATCATAGAATGCAGCGAATTGCAGAAATACGTGGTGTGACTTGGGTTAATGATTCGAAAGCAACCAATATTGGCGCTTGCGTTGCAGCCTTGCAGGGCTATTCGCGCAAAGTAATTCTTATTGCCGGGGGCGATGCAAAGGGAGCCGACATGAATGAGCTAACACCGGCGATTAAAGAAAAAGCAAGAAGCGTAGTAGTGATGGGTAAAGATGCCGAACAGATTAAACTGGCAATTAATGGTTGCGTCCCTGTGTATTCCGCTGAAAACATGGTGCAAGCAGTCAATATAGCAGCTGATATAGCCGAGAATGGCGAAAGTGTTTTGTTATCTCCTGCCTGTGCAAGTCTTGATCAGTACAAGAATTATGAAGATCGGGGCGAAAAATTTGCTAATGCCGTATTAGCTTTGGTTAAGCCTGGGGCTTCGGCAACAACATCAGCTAGCCAACGAAGTCCAGTGGCAAAACGAACGCCATTAGCTCAGGGGAGTCAAGGTTAATGAAAACGTTACTGGCCCGAATGAGTGTTTTCCATTTTGATCCGGTACTGGTTTTTGTAAGCGCAAGTCTCTTATTGATAGGTTATGTCATGGTGGGCTCGGCATCATTGCATTTGGGTATCAAAATGACCGGTGACGGTTTGTATTACCCACTTAGACAATTGGCACATATAGGCATGGGGATTCTGCTTGGTACTGGAATCGCGACAGTTCCAATGAGCGTTTGGGAAAAGAATGGTCCACAATTGTTTATCGCAGGATTACTGTTATTGATCATCGTACTGATTCCCGGCCTTGGCGTAAAGGTAAATGGCAGTGTGCGCTGGCTGTCCCTAGGCGGCTTGAGAATACAGGTATCAGAGGTAGTGAAGTTTTTTTCCGTGATTTATATGGCAGGTTATGTAACGCGCTATCAAGACTCGGTTCAGACATCGGCATTCGGACTACTCAAACCATTAGGTTTGTTTTCAATAGCCAGTGTACTTTTATTGCTTGAACCGGATTTTGGATCAGCCGTTGTAATTTTAATGATAGCTATGGGAATCATGTTCTTGGCCGGGGCAAGATTATCGCAATTTATCATATTGCTTTCGATAATTGGTGTACTAGCGATGTTGCTGGTTTATTTCTCACCTTATCGCTTAGTTCGCGTTACCAGCTTTATGAATCCCTGGGCCGATCCATTAAAAACCGGTTTCCAATTAGTGCAAGCGCTTATTTCTTTTGGTCGTGGTGAATGGCTGGGCGTTGGGCTTGGTAGTGGCATACAAAAATTATTTTATTTACCTGAGGCGCATACTGACTTTTTATTCTCGGTTATAGCCGAAGAATTAGGTTTACTGGGCGTGCTTACCGTGATTGGATTATTTTCCGTGCTGGTATGGCGAGCCTTTGCAGTTGCAGTTGCGGCCGAGCAGGTTGGCCAACGATTTTCTGCTTATATTGCCTATGGTTTAGGGATCTGGTTCGGCTTTCAATCCTTTGTAAACATGGGTGTGAATATGGGAATTCTGCCGACCAAAGGACTCACCCTGCCCTTAATGAGTTATGGCGGTGGCAGTATGATGATTATGTGTTGTGCGGTTGCATTATTATTCAGGGTTCAAAGTGAAGTTGCTGAAATAAATGCCAGCACAGGATCTTCGCAACGCAGAAGTACGAGAATTCGACATGAATAAACGCATCGTAATTATGGCAGGCGGAACAGGTGGGCATGTTTTTCCGGCATTGGCAGTAGCGGAATCATTGATGGACAAGGGTTGGCAAGTCAGTTGGCTGGGCACAAAAAAAGGGCTAGAAAGCCGTGTGATTCCGCAACAAGGTATAGAAATTGACTGGTTGTCAGTTGCCGGAGTACGCGGCAAAGGTTTATGGGGTAAAGTGACTGCAGCCCTGTTACTGCTAAAAGCGTGTTTACAAGCATTATCAATATTGCGTCAGCGAAAACCCAATGTGGTCTTGGGTATGGGCGGTTTTGTAGCCGGGCCAGGCGGATTGATGGCAAAACTGTTAGGTATACCGCTGATCATTCATGAACAAAACAGAGTACCGGGAACAACCAACCGCTTGTTGGCTCGTATGGCCAGTCGAGTACTGGAAGCCTTTCCTGATAGTTTTAATAAAAAAATTAACGCCCAATTTACTGGCAATCCATTAAGAAAGCCGTTTCTAAACGGAAATAGCAAATCAGTAAAAGAAAAGGGCATTAAAATATTGATAGTGGGCGGCAGCCAGGGAGCCCAGATTCTTAATCAGGTTGTGCCAGAAGCGGTTGCTGCATGGCTAAAGGATTATTCCGACAAGAAGGAACCAACTACATTGAAGCTTAAACACCAAACCGGAAGCGTAATGGAAAAAGAAGTTTCCAGTCGGTATAACGCATTAAATATTAATGCCGAAGTGAGTGCTTTTATTGAAGATATGAAATCGGCTTATGAATGGGCGGACTTGCTCATTTGCAGAGCAGGTGCCATGACTATTAGTGAAGTCGCCGCTACTGGAGTTCCTGCTATTTTTATACCCTTGCCAAATGCGATTGATGACCATCAAACGGCAAATGCCCGATATTTAGCTGATGCTGGTGCAGCACTTTTATTAATGCAAAAAGACTTGAATGAGCAAACGTTGGCACAGCACATAAACAAAATTATCGAACAAATTGAAGTGATGCGTAACGAAGTAAAAAAATATGCACGATTAGATGCAACTGAAGTCGTTGCAACTATTTGTATAGAGGAAGCCTCAGCATGAAAACAAGTCAGATAGCAACTCAAGCCTTGGGTAATATTGACAGAATACATTTTGTCGGTATTGGTGGTACCGGCATGAGTGGCATAGCTGAGGTTCTATCAAACCTTGGTTATCAGGTTTCAGGTTCAGACATCAAAGCAAGCGCAGTTACTGAAAGACTGGCTGGCTTGGGTGTAAGCATCAACATCGGACATAAACGCGAAAATATAGCAGCAGTTGATGTGGTTGTAGCTTCAAGTGCTATCGACCGAAGCAATGATGAAATTGATGAAGCCTATCTACAAAGAATACCGGTAATTCCGCGCGCTGAAATGCTGGCTGAATTAATGCGTTTCAGATTTGGTATTGCAATTGCCGGAACCCACGGCAAAACCACAACCACCAGTTTGACCGCAAGTATTCTGGCTGAAGGCGGGCTTGATCCTACCTTTGTAATCGGTGGCCGTTTAAATAGCTCAGGCAGTAATGCCAAATTGGGTTTAGGTAATTATCTGGTTGCAGAAGCGGATGAAAGCGATGCTTCATTTTTATATTTGCAGCCCATGATGGCCATCGTCACCAATATTGACCAAGATCACATGGAAACCTATGAGGGCAGTTATCAGCGCTTAAAGGACACGTTTATTGAGTTTCTGCATCATCTTCCCTTTTATGGACTGGCAGTCATGTGTATGGATGATGAAGGCGTAAGAGCAATACTGTCGAAAATCTCAAAACCGGTAACGACTTACGGAGTTCATGAAAGTGCAGATGTGCGCGCTGTAAACATTAAACAGGAAGGAATGCATACTACGTTTGATGTACTGCGCAGAGGCGACTTTCCGCCATTGCAGATTGTCCTGAATATGCCCGGCTGGCATAACATGCTAAATGCATTGGCTGCTATCAGTGTTGCAACCAAACTGGCGGTCGCTGATGAGGCTATTATCAAAAGTTTAGGGGCATTTAAAGGAATTGGCAGACGTTTCCAAATTAATGGTGATATACCAATGGGGGCTGGGAAATTGACCCTGGTTGATGACTATGGCCATCATCCACGTGAAATTGCCGCCACGCTTGAAGCCTTGCGACAAGCTTGGCCGACACGACGTTCTGTTGTGGTATTTCAACCCCACAGATATACCCGTACGCGTGACTTGTTTGAAGATTTTGTACAAGTCCTATCGACAGTAGATGTCTTGATATTAATGGATGTTTATTCGGCTGGAGAAGCTGTAATACCTGGCGCAGATGGCAGGGCATTAACCCGTGCAATACGAATAAGAGGACAGGTTGATCCGGTATTTGTTGAGAACCGCGAAGAAATAGCACAAATATTGGCCGGTATCGTAAAAGAAGAGGATGTCATATTAACCTTGGGTGCCGGTAATGTCGGACAGATCGCTGCGGAATTACCTGAGTTACTGGCAGAGACATTACAGTGCAAATTTTATACGGGAAACGATAGTTGAAAGGTCGTTTGCTAAAGCAGGAAAAATTGGCTAAATACACCAGTTGGCGCGTTGGAGGCCCTGCAGATCAGTTATATATTCCTGAAAACCGCCAGGATTTAGTTGAATTTATAAAGACATTGCCAGCCTTTGAGCCAGTTTTCTGGATGGGACTGGGTAGCAATTTACTGGTCAGGGATGGGGGTATACGCGGTACGGTAATTAATACCAAGGGCCGTCTAAAAGAAATGCATTTACTTGAAAACAAAGCAGTATATGTTGAAGTTGGCGTACCTTGTGCACATGTTGCACGTTTTTGCGGCGAACATGGTTTAACCGGCGCAGAGTTTCTGGCTGGAATACCAGGAACGATGGGAGGAGCACTCAAAATGAACGCGGGTGCCTTTGATGGGGAAACCTGGGCCATTGTTAATAGTGTAGAAATGCTGAATACCTCGGGTATGGTTACCAGTAGAAAACCGGAAGAATTTCAGGTGAGTTACCGTTCCGTAAAAGGTTTTGATAATGAGTGGTTTTTATCTTGCCAGTTAAGCTTGCAACCAGGGGATACGAGAACCAGCCAACAGAAAATCAGAGGCTTATTGGAAAGACGAGGCGCGACACAACCAACCAACCAACCCAGTTGCGGCTCGGTATTTAAAAATCCCGATGGTGATTATGCCGCCAGATTGATAGAGAAAACAGGTTTAAAAGGTTATGCGATAGGTGGCGCTTGTGTATCTGAAAAACATGCAAATTTTATAGTCAATACTGGCAATGCAACTGCGGGGGAAATTGAAGCTCTCATTTATTATGTTCAGAAACAAGTTGAGAAACAACAGGGGATAATCTTGCATACTGAGGTTTGTATGGTAGGTGACGCATTATGAAAACAATGACAATGAATAAACCTGAACAGTTCGGTCGTGTAGCAGTCATGATGGGCGGTTCGGCAGCGGAAAGAGAAGTTTCATTAAGAAGTGGAACTGCAGTTTATGAAGCTTTAAAAGCAAAAGGCGTTGATGCTATTGCCCTTGATGTAACTGATAGTCCTATTAAAGCATTAGCCGGACTGAAGATTAATCGGGTATTTAATATTATCCATGGACGCGGTGGAGAAGATGGCGTCCTGCAAGGTGTACTGGACGTGCTGGGAATCCCCTATACCGGTAGCGGTGTCATGGCGTCGGCATTGACCATGGATAAACTCAGAACCAAGTTATGCTGGAAAGGTTACGGTTTGGTTACGCCTCAATGGTGTTTGCTAAAAGATGAATCAGATCTTGATAGCTGTATTGAGAAACTGGGATTCCCGGTTATTGTCAAGCCAGCACAAGAAGGCTCAAGTATCGGCATGAGTAAAGCAGGCACTCGTGATGAGTTGCAAAAGGCATTAACGTTGGCGGAGAAGTATCGTTGTGATGTCTACGCTGAAGCTTGGGTCAACGGTAAGGAATATACCGTGGCAGTATTGGACGGCGAGGCTTTACCCGTAATCCGGCTGGAAACTCCTAATGCATTTTATGATTATGAAGCGAAATATAAGGCAACGACGACACAATATCATTGTCCGTCCGGTCTAAGTAAGGAGCAGGAGCAATTTATAAAGAGCTTGGCAGTAACCGCCTGCGAAGTAGTTGGTATTGAAGGCTGGGCAAGAGTGGATGTATTTATTGATGACTTGGGGCAGTATCAGTTGATTGAGGTTAATACCGTTCCGGGTATGACTGATCACAGTCTGGTGCCAATGGCGGCCAAAAGGGCAGGCATAGATTTTGAAGAATTGGTCTGGCGCATACTAGAAACAAGCCTCAGGAAATAACGGTGGCAAGAATTATAATGACCGTATTGGTCCTGGCTAGCTTAGGTTGGATCGCAAATTACGGCATTAAGAAGATACCTATTAAATATGTGCGTACCGAGGGCGTTTTTCAGTACCTGAGTAAAGATGAAATAAAAAGCGCATTGAAACCCTTGGTAAGGACCGGTTTTTTTGATGCTGATATGCAAGCAATTCATCAAGTTGTAACGGAATTGACTTGGGTAGATACAGTTACTGTCAAGCGCGTCTGGCCAGATGCGATTGATATAAAAGTTCGTGAAAAAAAACCTTATGTAAGGTGGGGACAAAACAGGCTGGTTAGCGCTAAAGGTGAGATAATTACGCCGAAGAACATGGATGCATTTATGACGTTGCCGCTATTACAAGGCCCCGAGTTGCAACAAATAAAGACACTCGAAATAATGAAGGGCGTTAACACGGCGCTGGCAGACCAGTCTATGAAAATGGCAGAGTTTACAATTAACGATCGATGGTCATGGAAGATTAAATTAACAACGGGATTGGAAATACTGTTGGGACGAAATGAGCAATTAAAAAAATTACAGCGTTTTTTAAAAACACTGGAAGTACTGGGACAAGAACAGGTTGATCGTATAGCAATAGTTGATTTGAGATATCCCAATGGATATGCGGTTTCATGGAAACCTGGAACGGAAGAAATCGACTGGAAGAAAATTGCCAATCCGCAACGTGAAATAGATGGTTAATTTAAAGGTAATACAGAGTAAACGACATGGCAAAAAAAACAGAGCGTAATTTAATAGTCGGGCTTGACATCGGTACGTCAAAGGTCGCGGCTATAGTTGGTGAACTCACCAATGATGGCAATATAGAAATCATAGGTATTGGATCAACACCATCGCGCGGTCTGAAAAAAGGAGTTGTGGTAAATCTGGAATCTACCGTGCAATCCATACAGCGAGCAATTGAAGAAGCTGAGTTAATGGCGGGATGCCAAATTAAATCAGTCTATGCCGGGATTGCAGGAAGTCATATCAGAAGCCTTAACTCCCATGGCATAGTGGCGATCAAAGACAAGGAAGTGACTCAGTACGATATTGACAGGGTAATAGATTCGGCTCGTGCGGTGGCTATTCCCGCCGATCAGAAAATCCTGCATATTTTACCGCAAGAGTTTGTGATTGATCTTCAGGAAGGTATCAAAGAACCTATTGGAATGTCTGGGATTCGTCTGGAGGCAAAGGTTCACATGGTTACTGGCAGTGTCAGCGCCTCACAAAATATCGTCAAATGTATTCGACGTTGTGGCCTTGAAGTTGATGATATTGTCCTGGAACAATTGGCCTCCTGTAACTCAGTGCTGACTGACGATGAAAAAGAGCTTGGCGTATGCCTGATTGATATTGGTGGCGGCACTACCGATATTGCGATTTTTGTAGAAGGAGCAATAAAACATACGGCTGTGATTCCTATCGCGGGTGATCAGGTGACTAATGATATTGCTGTCGCACTGCGAACCCCCACATTAAATGCAGAAGATATTAAAAGAAAATATGCCTGTGCTTTAACACAGTTGGCGAATGTAGATGAGTTTATCGAAGTGCCCAGTATTGGTGACCGGGCACCTCGCAAGATTTCAACACAAAATCTGGCTGAAATTATTGAGCCTCGTTATGAAGAACTGATGCTGCTGGTTCAATCAGAACTTAGACGCAGTGGATTTGAAGAATTAATTGCCGCCGGGATTGTATTAACAGGTGGCAGTTCAAAGGTAATGGGATTGATTGATTTGGCTGAAGAGATTTTCCATATGCCGGTACGTATGGGTGGGCCGCAAAATGTGACCGGATTGACAGAGGTGGTAAAGAATCCGATTCACTCAACAGGTGTTGGATTATTAATGTATGGAAAAGAACACCAGGGCATTGGCAGAGGCATAGACTCCGACGGTCCCAGCGTGTTTGCGAGAATGAAGAATTGGTTTCAGGGTAATTTTTAACATTTATTAAATAACAAGGTGCAGCGGCAATGGCTATGAAATATGAATTAATGGATATGAGTAACGAACATGCGGTCATAAAGGTTATTGGTGTCGGTGGCGGTGGTGGTAATGCAGTCAGCCATATGGTTGGCAGTCTTGTGGAAGGAGTTGAGTTCATCTGTGCAAATACTGATGCCCAGGCACTCAGTAAGTTAAATATCGATACGATTATTCAATTGGGTGTTGAATTAACCAAAGGTTTGGGAGCAGGTACCAATCCAGAAGTTGGTCGATTGGCCGCAGATGAAAACAAAGAGCGTATCCGAGAAGTCTTGGACGGCGCCGACATGGTTTTTCTGACTGCGGGTATGGGTGGTGGTACCGGTACTGGCGCGATTCCAGTAATTGCTGAAATTGCAAGAAGCATGGGAATCTTAACGGTAGCTGTTGTAACCAAACCATTCTCGTTTGAAGGTAAAAAGAAACTGGCAACGGCTGAACAAGGCATAGCCGAACTTGAAAAATTCGTAGACTCCTTAATCATCATTCCAAATCAAAAGTTATTGCCTGTATTGGGTAACGATGTATCTTTGGTCAATGCGTTTAAAGCGGCTAACGATGTCTTGCTGGATGCGGTTCAGGGTATTACCGAGCTGATTGTTCATCCTGGCATGATTAACGTCGACTTTGCTGATGTCAGAACTGTAATGTCTGGCATGGGGGCAGCAATTATGGGTACAGGTTCGGCCAAAGGCGAATATCGTGCTCGTGAGGCTGCTGAACAAGCTATCGCCTGTCCTTTACTGGAAGATATTAATCTGCAAGGTGCGCGCGGTATTCTGGTTAATATTTCGGCTGCGGATATGGGTATTGCAGAATTTGATGAAGTGGGAAATATTGTCCATGAATTTGCCTCGGAAGATGCAGTTATCAAAATAGGCATGTCGATTAATCCTGAATTGGGTGACGAAATCAAAGTAACCGTTGTTGCTACAGGAATGGGCATGCCTGCTCGCGTAGTCAAGTTGGCGCCAAAAGCAACCGTTGGCTACGTTAACCAAAGTGTAGCCGGTGAAGTCAGTTATGAAGGTTTAGATAAACCTACAATTATTCGTCAAAATAAAGCCGAAGGCAGAGAAACTCGCTTTGGTGCTCAACCCAAAAAAGATGTCGATTTGGATTATCTTGATATCCCGGCTTTTTTAAGACGTCAAGCTGACTAGGTGGTGTGGTCAACAATGGATTTGGTCACCAATTTCGGATCTTATTGTGATAAAATCTGCACCTTTTGCTCTCTTTACTAAGTGTTATTTATTTTATGATTAAACAGCGAACCTTAAAAAACACGATCAGGGCAACAGGCGTAGGCCTGCACACAGGCGATAAAATCTATCTGACTTTACGTCCGGCCGAAGCAAATACAGGTATTAGATTTCGAAGAGTCGATCTTGAAACTCCGGTTACTATTGAAGCAACACCTCAAAATGTGGGTGAAACTATACTTTCAACTACCCTCGTTGCGGGTGATGTGAAAATATCAACCATAGAACATTTGCTTTCGGCTTTTGCCGGTCTTGGCATTGACAATGCAATTATTGATGTCAGTGCCGCAGAGGTTCCTATTATGGATGGCAGTGCCGGGCCGTTTGTATTCTTGCTCCAGTCAGCTGGCGTAGAAGAACAGGACAGTCCAAAACAATATATTCGTATCAAACGCAGCGTCAGGGTTGAAGATGGCGACAAATGGGCGGCCTTTGAGCCATTTGAAGGATTCAAAGTTACATTTACCATTGATTTTGAACACCCGGCTTTTGAAGATCATTTGAAAACTGCAACAATGGATTTTTCATCGACAACTTTCGTCAAGGAAGTCAGTCGAGCCAGAACCTTCGGGTTTATGAAAGATATTGAATATCTACGCGAAAATAATCTGGCCTTGGGCGGAAGTCTAGATAATGCCATTGTAGTCGATGACGATAAAGTCATTAACGAAGATGGTCTGCGTTATGCGGATGAATTCGTCAAGCATAAAATTCTTGATGCGATAGGTGATCTCTATCTCTTGGGACATAGCTTGATTGGCGAGTTTACCGGCTACAAATCGGGGCACGGCTTAAACAACAAATTACTTCGCGCTTTATTAAATGATAAAGAAGCCTGGGAAATGGTCACTTTTGACGATGAAGAAAAAGCACCTATTTCCTTTATGCGTTCTGCTGAGTCGCCCAGAACAGCTACTTAAGTTTAATCAAATACCGTAATCCCTGTTTAAGTCAAACTAAGGAACGCGATTTTTCCAATGTTACGCTTAATCTAAGTAGCGACTGCTTCAATTGCTCATCGGAAATGATGAGACCCTGCTCATGGATGAGCATTATTTTTTCAGCAGAAGGAATCAAAGGCCTTCTGACCGGTTGAGATATTTCTTGCTGGGCTTCTAATCTTACTTTTATCTGCATTATCGTAACCGTGTCTCTGGTTATAGGAGCAACAGCAGTAAGAATCACATTATTATAAAAACGTAGTTGCGATGCCCAAGCCGCAGTATCTGTGTAAATTGTGAGTTTTCTGCCATTAATAACACAATACAATGCATGTTTGGCAATCGCTGCCGGCAATTTGTCATGAATACAGCGTAAAATACGTTTTTGTTGTTCAATTTCACTGTAAAAATAAGCAATAGTGCGATTTGGAAAAGACAATGCAGCTCTGAAAGGTATAAGTTTTTTTGCCATTAATAGCCCATTATTAAAGTTGATTAGAAAGTCTTTTTATCCTGATTATTGGTTTATTCAAGATTGTGGGATATAGTTAGAATAAGTAAGGAAATAAGAAAGCATAAAGCTTCTACACACACACCTAACCATACATCCATGAATGTAGGTAATGTAATAATCCGCTAATATCATATCCACAAACATCTAAAAAGATAAAGCCAGGGAGATAAAGTGAGACAGTTAATTCAGTGCATCGCAGAAAACAACCATTATGAAGTCAGACATTTATTGAAAATGCTAAGGCAGATTCAAGCCCACTATCATTATATCCCCGAGGCAGCAATAGATCAGCTGTCTGGCTTGTTAAAAATTCCCCGCACACAAATAACCAGCGTTATTGAATTCTACAGTTTTTTTCATCTGAGTCCCAGAGGCCAATATGAACTATTGATCAGCGATTCCATAACTGATCATATGTTGGGCAAGCAAAGTCTGCTCGAATATATGACAATAAAATTGAACGTTGCAGTTGGCGCGGTCAGACAGGATGGTCTGGTGAGTCTGGATAATACCTCCTGTACCGGCATGTGTGACCAAGGTCCTGCTGGCTTGGTGAACGGGCACGCTTTAACCCGATTAGATAAAAAAGGAATTGATCAAATCACAGCCTTGATTAATCAACAGAAACCTTTGGAAGAATGGCCGCCCGAACTATTTCAAGTCGATGATAATATCTACAAATCGGGACTATTGCTGAATCAACAAATTGACCAAGGCGCAGGTATCAGATCGGTTTTGCAACGAGGCGCCAAGGAAACATTGCAAGAAATCGATAAATCAGGCCTTCGAGGTCGTGGTGGTGCCGGATTCAAGACCGCCACAAAATGGAAGTTCTGCTCTGAGGAACATCAGATGGAGCGTTATGTTGTTTGCAATGCCGATGAAGGAGAGCCCGGTACATTTAAGGACAGGGTGCTATTGAACTCATACTCTGACCAGGTTTTTGAAGGCATGACCGTTTGCGCAGCAATCATCGGTGCTCAAAAGGGTTTTTTATATTTACGCGGCGAGTATTTACATCTTTACGACAAGCTCGAAAATATATTGGTGCAACGCCGTCAAAACGGTTTATTAGGTAACAATATACTAAACGCAGGCTTGAGCTTTGATATTGAAATTTGCCTGGGAGCTGGTGCCTATATTTGCGGAGAGGAATCCGCCTTGATTGAGTCACTTGAAGGAAAAGCCGGCATTCCTCGTAATCGTCCGCCATACCCGGTTACCCAAGGTTATCTGGGAAAACCCACCGTCGTTAATAATGTTGAAACGTTTATGGCTGCAGCCGGCATTACTATCAATGGCTGCGATTGGTTTGCGGATATTGGCACCGAAAAATCCAAGGGCACAAAAATACTGAGTATCAGTGGAGACTGTCCTCGTCCAGGCATTTATGAATATCCTTTTGGCGTAACCGTTAAGGATATTCTGACTGATTGCGGAGCAACCGATGTCCTGGGAATTCAAGTCGGCGGCCCTTCTGGAACTTTTATTTCCAATGAGGAATTTGACCGAAAACTGGCTTTTGAAGATTTGGCGACCGGCGGTTCATTCATCATTTTCAATACCAGTCGTAATATCCTCGATATGGTGAGTAACTTTACGCATTTCTTTGCCCATGAAAGTTGCGGCTTCTGTACACCCTGCCGAGTCGGCACCTCGTTACTGAAAAAACAGGTCGACAAAATTGTCGAAGGTCATGGTTCAGCAGGTGATATCGTAGCGTTGGAAGAGCTTTGTCAACTGGTTAAAAATTATAGTCATTGCGGCCTTGGACAGACTGCAGCAAATCCAATTTTAACGACGCTGCAGCGTTATCCTGATTTATACCACAGCCACTTAAAAGAAATAAGTTTTGAACCCGGATTCGATTTGGATGGAGCGCTAGAAACGGCGCGACGCATGGCCAATAGAGATGATGCCGGCGCGCATTTGGCTCAAACGGAGAGCGAACATGAGTAAAACAATTACTATCGATGGCAAAACCATTCCTTTTGAAGACGGGCAAACCATTATGGATGCCGCGATGGCAGCCGATGTTTATATTCCTCATTTATGCCATCAGCCGGAATATACCCCACACGGCAGTTGCAAGCTTTGTACGGTAAAGGTAAACGGGCGCAACTGTTCCGCCTGCACCTTTCCGGCAATGGAAGGACAAGAGGTTCTTAGCGAAACCAAAGAGCTGATTGATGACCGTAAAAAAGTCACTCAGATGCTATTTGTAGAAGGTAATCATTTTTGTCCTTCCTGCGAGAAAACCGGCAACTGTCAACTGCAAGGCGTCGCCTATCATTTGAATATGCTCGACAATCATTTCCCGTTATTTTATCCGGATCGTGCGGTTGACGCTTCTCATCCCGAGGTAATGATTGATCATAATCGTTGCATCTTTTGCACTTTATGTGTTCGAGCCAGCCAACAAACAGATGGTAAAGATGTTTTTGCCATCAGTGGACGCGGTATTAATAAACATCTGATCGTTAATGCACAAAGTGGCTTGCTAAAAGATACCGATCTTGATGTTAACGACCAGGCAGCCCACGTTTGCCCTACCGGAGCCATCCTGATTAAACGTACCGGCTATCAGGTGCCAATTGGCGAGCGTATTTATGATCATCAGCAAATCGATCAAGTGAGTTTAGCTAAGGAGCATCTAAATCATGGCGAATAAAATTAGAGTAGCAACGACTTCACTGGCCGGTTGCTTTGGCTGTCACATGTCGTTTCTGGATATTGACGAACGGATGCTGCAACTGGTTGAACACGTTGAATTTGACCGCTCACCGATTACCGATATCGAGCATTGCACCAACTGCGATATTGGCCTGATTGAAGGCGGCGTATGCAACTCAGAAAACGTTCATGTTTTGCGAGAGTTTCGTAACAACTGCAAAATTCTGGTAGCCGTCGGTGCTTGTGCAATTAACGGCGGCTTGCCTGCCATGCGGAACCATATCCCATTAGAAGAATGTCTGAACGAGGCTTATATCGATGGTATCGGTGTCGAAAATGCCCAAATTCCCAGCGACATAGAATTACCTTTGCTTTTGGATAAGGTCAGACCTATTCATGAAGTGGTCAAAATTGATTATTATTTGCCCGGCTGTCCACCGTCAGCCGATGTGTTTTGGAAATTTCTGACAGATTTAATTGATGGTCGCGAACCTTCATTGCCTTATGAATTGGTTCATTACGATTGAACACTTTAATAACTGAAGGTCGCGTAAGTTGGGTTAGCATAACCCAAGACGTACAGGCGGCAATGTTGGGTTACGTTAACCCAACCCACCAAAACTAATTCGGGAGTTATCATGTACGAACATTTAGAAACAGCTGAAAACCGCGACAGTTTAAAACGTGTAGTCGTTGATCCGGTATCGCGTGTTGAAGGGCACGGCAAAGTCACTTTATTACTGGATGCCGACAACAAAGTTAAACAAGCCCGTTTACATATCGTTGAGTTCCGTGGTTTTGAACGCTTCATCCAGGGCAGACCATACTGGGAACTTCCAGTATTAGTGCAACGATTATGCGGTATTTGTCCTGTTAGCCATCATTTGGCAGCAGCCAAGGCCATCGATCAATTGGTCGGCATAGATCCTGAAAATCTGCCTGTAGCTGCGGATAAGCTAAGGCGATTACTGCATTTTGGCCAAGTACTACAATCCCATGCCCTGCACTTTTTTCATTTATCAAGCCCGGACTTATTATTCGGTTTTGAAAGCGAAATCAGCAAGCGCTCAATAGTTGCCGTATTGGCCGAATTTCCAGAACTTGGCGTACAAGGTGTCAAGCTTCGTAAATATGGGCAGGAAGTTATTCGCATGGTGTCGGGCAAGCGGATTCATGGCACTGGTGCAATTGCTGGGGGCATGAATAAATCTTTGACCAAGGCCGAACGAAATTATCTGCTGGAAGATATAGACCAGATGATCAGTTGGTCGGCTGCATCTGTGGCGCTTATCAAAAAAGTGCATTGCTCCAATCTTCCTTATTACGATGATTTTGCCACGATACGTACTAATTATCTTGGTCTGACTAAGCCAGACGGGGCCCTGGAGCTTTATCATGGCGGTATTCGTGCCAAAGATGAGCACGGCGCAACCATTATGGATCATATCGATTATTGTAAATATAACGATTATATTCATGAAGAAGTCCGCTCCTGGACCTACATGAAGTTTCCATACCTATTGTCACGCGGCCAGGAAAACGGCTGGTATCGCGTCGGCCCCTTGGCCCGTGTTAATAATTGTGATTACATCAATACACCTTTAGCCGAAGCGGCCCGAGTCGAATTTAAAGCCCACAGCGGCGAAGCAATGGTGCATAGCACGCTGGCCTTTCACTGGTCGCGCTTGATTGAGATTCTGCACTGCGCAGAAAGTATTAAAGATCTGCTCCATGATCCTGACATCATGAGTTCAGATCTCGTAGCGCAAGGTGAAAAACGCTACGAAGGCATCGGTGTAATTGAGGCGCCGCGAGGCACCTTGTTTCATCATTATCAGGTTGATGAGAACGATATAGTCACCAAAGCCAATTTGATTGTTTCTACTACCAGTAACAATATGGCAATGAATGAATCAGTGCGTCAGGTTGCGGCAGAATATTTATCTGGCAGGGAACTGACAGAGCCTTTACTGAACAATCTGGAAGTAGCGATTCGTGCTTATGATCCGTGTTTGTCCTGCGCGACGCATGCGGTAGGCAAAATGCCGCTGAAACTGGAATTGATTAATGCTGAAGGTCAGCTGATTGATCAATTGGTAAAACATACCAACGGTCAAATTGAGCGACTTAATGCTTAAAACTGTTTTATTGTTTGGTTACGGCAATCTCAGTCGCGGTGATGATGCATTGGGACCGTTATTATTGGAATATGTTGAGCGTAACTGTAGCCTGGACAAGATAGAAATATTGTCCGACTTTCAATTACAAATCGAACATGCGCTGGATCTGGAAAACAGGAGTTTGGTGTTATTTGTAGATGCCTCAGTGGCTGGCATCAAGGCTTATGATTTTAGAATCCTGGAACCAGCCCGAGATAAAAGCTACACCACCCACGCCATGAGCCCAGCTGCGGTTTTAGAAGTATATCAATCGATAAAAAAACAAGCCCCCCCACCGTGCTTTTTGCTCAGCATTAAGGCTGAGAAACTGGAACTGGGTGAAGGTTTAAGCCTAGGCGCTGAAAATAATCTGGCCGAGGCTTGTTCTTTTGCCAAGCGTTTATTAAGTAACCTTGATATTGATGTATGGCTTAAAGAGATAAACCATTCAGACTAGGATTTGCAAAGCTGATCCAAAGTTTACACTGTCTTTATCAGAAATATAGCCACCTACAAACCTTTTAACTGTTGCCAGACAAGTCATCCATAAAAACAAGCAAATTGTCAACATGCAAAGAGGGAGGAATTTCTTATCATAAATGATCTATTACAAGAATAAATTAAGCTGGAATTCTGGGCTAAACAAAGTGAAAACCAAGCTTGTTAATTCGCCCCCCTTTAACATTTCCAGTATCAACTTTTGATTTTTTCTTTCAATAAATCACGAATTTCTGTCAATAATAATTCTTCTTTGGAAGGTTCTGGAGCTATTTCAACCGCTTCAATTTCAGACTTCTTGAGCCTATTGATTAGTTTTACTACCATGAATATGACAAAGGCAATGATTGTAAAGTCAACTATTGATTGAATGAAGCTACCATAATTAAGCGTTACGGCAGGCGCATTTTCTGCTGCTTCTTTGATGGTAAATGCCAACTTTTTAAAGTCCATGCCGCCGATTAAGACCCCAATCGGGGGCATGAATATATCCGCAACCAGAGACGAAATAGTCTTGCCAAAAGCAGCACCGACAATAATACCCACAGCCATATCAACAGCATTTCCCTTAATGGCGAATTCTTTAAACTCTTGCAATATACTCATTTTATTTCCTTTATTTTTATATAATTACGAAACGTTAGCCAATGCCCCAGGCAAAAACCTGAGACATTGGAAGTATAGTTCTGAGTTAAAAATCTCGTCAAATCTATTTACCTTTTTGATCCAACATTTTTTGACTGTGTCTCTCCATCATTTGGCCATGATGCGCTTTCATCAAATCTAATTGCTGCTTTTTTAAAGCTTCTTTTTTGACGGCATCTTTTTCTGCCAGAATCTGATTAGACAGGTCATGCATCTGCAGCATGTGCTCCTGACTACTACGCATGTGCTCACTTTTCTGCTCTTCGGTCATGCCACTCATCATCCCCATGCCCATACCGTGATGCTGCCCCCCCATTTCTTTCATGGGTTCAGCTAGCTTTTGAGCTTCGGTGGCTAAGACAGCCAGGCTTACGGATAACAACGCCACAACAATTAACATTGATTTATATATATTTTTCATTTATTTTCACCTTTGTAAAATGGGTTGATTGAAGTTCAATTGTAAGTGAATTGAATGCCTTATAATAATAAAAATTTAATAAATAAGCGGCATGCACAATCAAATTCAATAAAACGAAAGCACGCTATTTGGTAATTATCTAATGGATAGCACTCAAGTCACAGTCATTTACAATAAGAATAAATTCATTTGTCATAAAAGAGTAATATGTCTTTTGTTACAATACTTACTTTAATGCGCCCACTCTAATTATGCCTAAATTAAATATTCTCGTTGTTGAAGATGAAGACGCCATCAGAGAAATGTTGATGATGGTTCTCGAGCAATCCGGTTTCAGATCAATTGCTGCCGCAGACTCGGATGATGCGCAAAAAGCCCTGGACGAGTCTTTACCTGACCTTATCTTACTGGATTGGATGCTCCCTGGCATCAGTGGCGTTGAATGGGCAAGACGTTTAAAAAAAGATCCCATGTATAGGGAACTGCCTATTATTTTACTAACGGCCAGAGGCGAAGAAGAAGATAAAGTGAGAGGACTTGAAATTGGGGCCGATGATTATGTCACCAAACCCTTTTCACCCAAAGAATTAGTGGCAAGAATTCGTGCAGTGCTCCGCCGCAGCGGCAAAATAAATGACTTGGCGCAAATTAGCTTGGGTGACTTGGTTCTTGATACCGAACAACACAGACTCAGTCTGGGCGACAAGCAACTTGAAGTTAGTCCGACCGAATTTCGTTTAATGCAGTTTTTTATGACTCATCCAGATAAAGTATTTAATCGCACTCAATTGCTTGATCAGGTTTGGGGAAGAAGCGTATACATCGAAGAACGAACTGTCGATGTGCATATCCGTAGACTGAGAAAAATCCTGGGTGAACATGGAAGAGAAGATTTGGTTCAAACAGTTAGGGGATTTGGCTACCGGTTTTCAATGTCAGATGCTGCGCCCGTCCTGATATGACAGAAAATATAACCACAACTGAAGTTGTTGCGACTGTCTTTAATAGAGACGCATCGAGTGATCAGTTGACCATAAAATTATAAAATTATAAAATTATAAAATTATGGGAATTTGGCAAAAAGAACTCATTACCGGTTTGCTACTGCTGTTAGTAGTTGGAATAATTGGCGGCTTGACCGGTCTTTTTTTGCCTCTAGCCTTAGCATTCACCCTAGTCCTGTTATTAACCCAGCTATATCAGATTAACCGTTTCGAAAAATGGATACGCACTGGCGGTCGCTCTAACTACCCCAAAACCTCAGGTATTTGGGAAGAAATCTATTACCATGTTTACCGGATCAAAAAAAACGAGAAAAAGCGCAAAAAGAAACTGGGGAAAATGGTAGATCAATTTCGCCAGTCAACTGAAGCCTTGCCCGATGCCGCCGTCGTCCTAAGTGCCAATGACGAAATTGAATGGGCGAATAAAGCCGCCAGAGAAGTCTTTGGCCTACAAGCCTCGGATAAAGGCCAGCGCATTCCCAATCTAATTCGCTTCCCTGAATTTATCCGTTACCTTAGATCGGGCAATTATACCGAAGCCGTCATCTTGCCCTCACCTGTTGATCACCGCATCACTTTGGCAGTTCGTATTATCGCCTATGGTGCCGGATTACGTCTGTTATTAGCGCAGGATGTTACTCAGCTTAAAAAAATGGAGCGAATGCGCAAAGATTTTGTTGCCAATGTCTCACATGAACTCCGAACACCACTGACAGTCCTTAAAGGCTATCTGGAAACATTACAGGACATGGATGATGGCGAATCGCCGTTATTAACGACTTCGTTTTACCAAATGCTGGGACAAACCGAGCGCATGCAGCATCTGGTTGATGACTTACTGTTGCTGACCCGGTTGGAAACCCAACAAAAGAAAACCGAGTGCATAGACATACCCATCCTGTTAACTCAAATTTGCAAGGAAGCAGAAGCGCTAAACGGCAATGCTCCTATAAACACCTTACCACCTCTGACAGGTAAGCTTTTTGGCCGGATTGAATTAACGCTTGAAGCAAATACCTGTGTAATTGGTGAGGAACAGGAATTACGCAGTGCATTTACCAATCTACTCGGCAATGCGCTTAAATATTCACCCGACGATTCAGTCGTCAAAGTCCGGTGGCACGCCTCCGATGACTTCGTAATTCTGGATGTCGAGGATCATGGCGAAGGTATCGCTATGACCGACATATCTCGCGTTACTGAGAGATTTTACCGCTCTGAAGTCAAACGCGCCAAAAAAGTGGGTGGCACCGGTCTCGGACTGGCTATCGTAAAGCATGTCTTAATGCGCCATGATGCAGATTTAAAAATTGTCAGTGAATTGGGCAAAGGCAGCTGTTTCAGTTGCTATTTTCCGCGTAAACGGATTTGTAGCTAATAGCCCATAAGTGACATCAAAACTATTCATACCAACATCCTCACAGCTAATTGCAAATGATCTCTATACCTATAAAAATCATAATTTTCGGGATTTAACAGAAAAAATCTCGAAACAAACCGCATCAACCAGCACTAAGAACTGGATTTATTGATTTGACTCCACTCTTGACAACGGTCGGTCTATCCCCCATGTTAGCATTAACTTAAAAAACTTCCTGATGAGGTAGATAGTATGCGTATGGACAAATTAACCAGTATGTTTCAATCAGCAATTGCTGATGCACAAAGCCTGGCCTTGGGTAAGGATCATCAATTCATTGAACCGACTCATGTTCTGCTTGCCTTGTTGGACCAGCAAGGTGGCAGCGTCAAACCCTTGCTGACCAAAATGGGTATCAATATCCAGTTACTGCGCACCGAACTGGTCAGAGAACTGGATCGCATTGCAACGGTGACTGGTTCTGGCGGAGATGTTCAACTCTCCAATGAACTATCCCGTTTAATGAATTTAACCGATAAGCTGGCTCAAAAACGTAATGATAAGTTCATTTCGAGTGAACTGTTTTTATTGGCGGCATTTGAAGAAAAAAGCCTGGTTCAGGATTTGTTAAAAAAAGCCAGTGTCACCAAACAGGCCATAGAAAATGCCATCGATGCCATGCGCGGTGGCCAGCCCGTCGACGATCCCAATGCCGAAGAACAACGACAAGCCTTAAATAAATACACCATCAATCTGACCGAGCGTGCTGAACAAGGCAAACTCGACCCGGTGATTGGACGAGATGATGAAATACGACGCACCATTCAGGTTTTGCAACGCCGCACCAAAAATAACCCGGTCTTGATTGGCGCGCCGGGGGTTGGTAAAACGGCGATTGTTGAAGGCTTGGCGCAACGTATTGTCAATGGCGAAGTGCCGGAAGGCATAAAAGGCAAACAGGTTTTGGCGCTGGATATGGCCGCGCTGATTGCCGGAGCGAAATTTCGTGGCGAATTTGAAGAGCGTCTAAAAGCGGTTTTAAATGATCTGGCCAAACAGGAAGGTCAGGTCATTTTGTTTATCGATGAACTGCACACCATGGTCGGTGCGGGTAAAGCAGAAGGTGCGATGGATGCCGGCAATATGCTGAAACCCGCTTTGGCACGTGGCGAATTGCATTGCGTTGGCGCTACGACACTCGACGAATACCGTAAATACGTTGAAAAAGATGCTGCTCTGGAACGGCGCTTTCAAAAAGTATTGGTCGACGAACCGTCGGTTGAAGATACCGTTGCCATTCTGCGCGGTCTGAAAGAAAAATACGAAGTGCATCATGGCGTTGATATTACCGATCCTGCCATTATTGCAGCAGCAAACCTTTCCTATCGTTATATTGCCGACCGCCAGTTGCCGGATAAAGCAATCGATCTGATCGACGAAGCAGCGAGCCGTATTCGCATGGAAATTGATTCCAAACCTGAAGAAATGGACAAACTTTATCGACGCTTGATTCAGTTGAAAATTGAGCAGGTGGCACTAAAAAAAGAAAAAGATGCCGCGTCTAAAAAACGTCTGGAAATTCTGGAAGAAGAAATCGCAACTCTGGAAAAAGAATATTCCGATCTGGAAGAAATTTGGAAAGCGGAAAAAGCTTCCTTACAGGGCTCAGCCTCGATTAAAGAAAAGCTGGAGCAAGCCAGAACTGAACTGGAAGCGGCCAGTCGTACCAACGATCTGGCTCGTATGTCTGAGTTACAGTACGGGATCATTCCCGCGCTGGAAAAACAATTGCATTCAGACTCGCCTACCGAAGGAAAGAAAATGACTTTGTTGCGTAACAAAGTCACTGAAGAGGAAATTGCCGAGGTAGTATCAAAATGGACCGGGATTCCCGTCTCTAAAATGATGGAAGGTGAACGCGACAAGTTATTGCGCATGGAGGAAAATCTTGGCAAACGGGTTATTGGTCAGGAAGAAGCATTAAAAGCAGTAAGCAACGCGATTCGCCGTTCCAGAGCCGGTTTGTCCGATCCGAATCGGCCAAATGGCTCGTTTTTATTTTTGGGACCGACCGGTGTGGGCAAGACCGAATTATGTAAAGCCCTTGCCGAGTTCATGTTCGATACGCCGGATGCCATGGTACGCATTGATATGTCCGAATTTATGGAAAAACATTCGGTAGCGCGATTGATTGGGGCACCTCCAGGCTATGTCGGCTATGAAGAGGGTGGCTATTTAACAGAATTGGTTAGACGTAAACCGTATTCGGTTATTCTGATGGATGAAATTGAAAAAGCCCATCCCGATGTGTTTAACGTTTTATTACAGGTGCTGGATGACGGTCGTTTGACCGATGGGCAAGGCCGAACAGTCGATTTCAGAAATACCATTATTGTAATGACCTCTAATTTAGGCTCGGATATTATTCAATCACTGTCGGGCGAAGCGCTTTACACGGTTATGAAAGCTGCGGTGATGGACATAGTCGCCACCAAGTTCCGTCCGGAATTTATTAATCGGATTGATGAGGCGGTGGTATTTCATTCCTTGGGACGAGGACAAATTCGTGCTATTTCTGCCATTCAAATCGAGTACTTGCGTAAACGTTTGCAGGACCGTGAAATCGGTTTTGAAATTTCAGAAGAAGCTTTTGACTTATTGGGCGAAGCCGGTTTTGATCCGGTTTACGGTGCAAGACCAATGAAACGCGCGATTCAGCAACAGCTGGAAAATCCGCTGGCTCAGGAAATATTAGCCGGTAACTTTGTAGCTGGGGATATTATAAAAGTCGCTGTTGAGCATGAATCGATGCACTTTTCCAAGGGATAAAACGCAATATTGTTAATTAAAATTCATTCATTAACAATATCTTAGCCACACTTCAACAAACATCTACATAACTCGTCATCCCTGTATTGAATGCGGGGATGACTTTGCAATTAGTCAAAACTTTGTAATTATTCCCCAGCCTTTTTCTTGTTTATAACGTTTGGCATATAGCGCCGCACTTATACACCCTACTGGTTTTTTATGTATAGGGGGTAATACGTATTTATACGAAAATCAGCCTGTAAGGGGCTTAAGCTCAGCAACATACATCAACTATCCACCTAGCTTTTATGCAATATTAAAGTAGCACAAATAATATGGCTATATTGATTTTCTGCTATACTTACGTATAAATACCTATACCATCGAATGTTAAGCTTTGTGTCACAAAAGCCTTTAAGTGAATATCTCCTTTGGCTTTAGTAGCCCCTTTTCTCCTTACCTGTCCTGGTAATTATTGTTTTAAATATCAATCTATGGAAACAAACGACAGCGTTGAAATTGCGGAAATAGAAATAGACTTGCTATTGGAAGCTATTTATAGACGCTATGGCTATGACTTTCGCAATTATTCCCGAGTCAGCCTTGAAAGACGCTTATTACAGTTCCTGAATGATGCAGAGTACAAGACTTATTCTGAAGTAACGGGACGGCTATTAAGAGACAGTTTGTTTTTTCATAAATTAGCCGCTTATTTTTCAATTTCCGTGACCGCTTTATTTAGAGATCCTTTTTTTTATAAAGCCGTACAGGAAAAAGTAGTGCCGCTATTAAGAACCTGGGCACATTTCAAAATTTGGCATGCAGGCTGCGCTACCGGTGAAGAGGCTTATTCAATGGCAATATTATTGAATGACGAAAAACTGCTTGGCAGGGCAATGCTCTACGCAACCGATATTAGCCAACCGGCCTTGGATACCGCCAAAGCCGGGGTTTATCCTTTAGATACGGTCAAACAAGGCAGCATTAATTATTTAAATGCCGATGGAACTTCTTCTCTATCAAAATATTACCACGCCAAATATGGTGCTGCGCTATTGGACTCTTCACTCAAGAAGAAAATAACATTTAGTCAGCATAACTTGGTTATTGATAAAAGTTTCGGGGAAATGCAAATGATTGTTTGCAGAAACGTCCTGATTTATTTTAATCAGGATCTCCAAAACCAGGTGCTGGAACTGTTTTGGGATAGTCTGGAATACGGCGGTTTTTTATGCTTGGGAGATAAGGAAAGCCTGATGTTTTCATCAGTTGCCGACAAGTTTATAACTATCGATGAAAAAGCCAGAATTTATAAAAAGAAGATTTAAGCTTTTTGATATTTTCATCGCTTTATTCTACCGAATAAGCCATTGAGCATTTTATAACAATCATGAACACGTCGTTAAAACTTTCTATTTTTTCAAAATATCAGTCGCTTTAAGTTTGATTTAGGAGACTAAGATGCCCGAAGTTTATATTCTCATTGTCGACGACGTGCCAAGAAACCTGTTTGCCCTTGAAAAAGTACTTAGTAAACTAGAAGTTAATGTCATTAAAGCAGGCAGTGGTGATGAGGCGCTCGCACATACCCTGAACTATGACTTCGCCCTGGCGATACTCGATGTAAATATGCCTGACATGAATGGCTATGAATTGGCTGATTTACTTCTAGGCGACCCAAACACCTCTCGTATTCCGATCATTTTTTTAACGGCAGCCTACGCAGATGAATACCACTCCTATCAAGGCTATGAAAGCGGAGCGGTTGATTACATTGTCAAACCGTTTGATCCTGTCATTTTTCTTAGTAAAGTCAGCGTATTTCTCGAGTTGGCACGCTACCGAATAGGCCTTCAGGATTTAGTTGGCCAACAAACCAGCGCCTTGCTGGAAGAAGGCAATAAGCTTCGATTACTGGTCGAGAATACACCTGACTGCATTATAAATGTCGACCGCCAGGGAAATATCGTTTTTATAAATCAATCGCATAATAATTCAGATTTTATTGGAAAATCTGCTTATCAATTTTTTGATGAGCTTGGTAGCGAGTTACAGCGAAAAGCCCTTAAATCAGTATTTGAAAAAGGTGAAATTGCAGAATTCGAATCCAATATGCATCTTCCCTGGAACCCCCAGGCAACCTGCTATAGCCATAGACTTGCACCGATTGTCCGTAATTCTGATATTACTGAATGCGTCCAAATATCACGCGACATAACGCACTTGAAACTGGCTGATGAAGCACGGCTAAAGTTAGTGCGAGCGGAAGCTGAGAGCCAGGCCAAAAGTAAATTCCTGGCCAGCATGAGTCATGAAATCCGTACGCCTATGAATGCTGTTCTAGGGTACGCTCAACTTCTTAGAAGAGAAGGCAACTTAACAACTCAGCAGTGTGAATATCTGGAGATCATAGACCGGAGCGGCGAACATCTTTTAATGTTAATTGATTCGGTTTTGGATATGGCCAAAATTGAAGCAGGCAAAATGACTTTAACTCTTTCGAAAACGAGTCTTTATGACTTACTGAATGATCTCGAAAGAATGTTTCTTTTATCTGCCAGAAAAAAAGGTCTGAAATTAAATGTCCAATACTCGAAAGATCTTCCAGATTGGTTAATGGTTGACGCAAATAAAGTCCGGCAAGTACTGATTAATCTTTTGGGTAATGCGCTGAAATTTACAGACCATGGAAGAATTGAAATACGCGCAGGGATAACTGATTATTACGACTATAAAACAACAGTTTATGTTGAAGTTGAGGATACGGGGTGCGGCATTGAAACTGAAAAAATAGAGTGCATCTTTAATGCTTTTGAGCAAGCAAGAGCAGGCACTAAGAATATAGGCGCAGGATTAGGTCTGGCCGTAAGTAATGAGTTTGCTCACCTGATGAATGGCTCGATTACCGTTCAAAGCGAAGTCGACAAAGGGAGTCTATTTAGATTTGAATTTACTGCAGAACCGACTGACTTTGAAAACAGACGAAAATCCACCCAGGTTGTAATTCACCTGGATCCAGATTATGAAACACCATTTGTATTGGTTGTGGATGATGACACTGATAATTTGAATATGCTGGGACGAATTCTTAGCTCAGTAGGTTTTAAAGTTTGTCTGATTACCAATGGAGAGGACGCTTTAACTGCTTTTCTGGAACAGAAACCTTCAATCATTATTTTGGATCTAAAAATGAAGGGAATGGATGGAATGGAGTTTGCCCAGCGTATTCGTGGCTTGCCGAGTGACAATCAGGTTCCAATCATTATGATTACAGCATCACCATCAAGCAAAAACAGGGACTTGGCGTTTAAAGTTGGCGTTAACCAATTCTTATGTAAGCCAGTACGCGAACAAACTTTTTTTGAAGAAATTGGCCACCTGATTGACACAAAATATATTTACGCAGGGGAAAGTAAGTCTGATTTTCAAGATGAAAGACGCTTGAACAGTAAAATGGTTGAAACTTTGCCGATTTCACTACGCTTGGGTCTCCAACAAGCAATTCGTAGCGGTTACATCGAAAATATTACTGACTGGATTGTGCGAACGGAAGATCAAGACCCTTGGATAGGCCAGAAACTGCGGGTTATGACCGAAAAATTTGACTATACCTCTTTATTGAAACTTTTGGATAATACAGGACAGCCTTATGAAAAACATTAGAGCTCGGAACAATGTCTTAATTGTCGACGATACGCCAGAAAATCTTCGATTATTGGCTATTGCAATGTTGTCAGAAGGCTATCTGGTTCGGGTTGCTCCTAATGGTGAAATGGCGATAGCGATGGCAATTGCGGAAACACCCGATTTGGTACTTATGGATATCGACATGCCAGGCATGGACGGCTATGAAGTTTGTGATGTGTTTAAAGCAAATCCCCAATTGAAAGAGGTGCCAATCATCTTTTTAAGTGCTTTACATGATACGAATGCAAAAGTTGTGGCGTTTGATCATGGTGGAGTGGATTACGCTACCAAACCTTTTATATTGGAAGAATTATTGGCACGCGTTTCCACACACATCGAACTAAATAGCTTGAGACAGGAGCTCGAGCAACGCAATCTCTCTTTAAAGCACACCATTTCAGATCAGGAGCATGAAATTAACGCCGCCCAAATGTCCACAATTGTAGCCTTGGCAAAGTTGGCAGAATCTCGCGACGATGACACCGGAATGCACATCGACAGAGTTGGATCTTTTAGTCGACGCCTTGCCCAAGCAGCACAAAATCATGCGAGCCAAAAAGCAGAAATTGATGATCACTTCGTAGAGATGATTTATCACGCATCCGCTTTGCATGATATTGGCAAGGTCGGGATTGCCGATGCTATTTTGAAGAAACCAGGAAAACTTAAACCTGAAGAATTTGAAATCATGAAAACACATCCTGTTATCGGATTTGAAACACTTAACGCCGTGTTAAAAATCTATCCGAATAACCCAATGATTGGCATGGGTACAGACATCACAAAATCGCATCATGAGAAATGGAATGGTTCTGGCTATCCACAAGGCTTAAAAGGTAAAAACATACCTTTGAGCGCCAGAATTGTTGCAATTGCTGATGTTTACGATGCGCTTCGGGCCAAGCGTCCTTATAAGGCCCCCTTCAGCCATGAACAGGCCGTCGAGATTATTCAAGAAGGTTGCGGAGAGCATTTCGACCCGGAATTGGTCAGCATTTTTGAAAGTATCCATATTGATTTTGATCGGATCTGGCATACCTTGCAACACAGACCTATTGAAGAGTTAATATTGGACGGCTCAATGAAATTGACCTCATCCCTGCATGCCCTGAGTGGATCGCGAATGATGTAAAAACCACATGGCACAATGATTGGAACGATGACTTACCTCTTCCACTTGGCATGCTTAGCAATACAGTGTAATCAGTAATAAAAATAGCCAAGCCCACTCTGGAAAAGGGTTTGGTGGAGGGGAGCAAACAAAACTTCACCTCGTTTCTCTAAAATAACATCAAAATGAGTTTCTCCATGCTGAATAATCTCAATATAAAAGGTCTGTTTCTGGTTGTTGGGTTAATGGCCTTGCTTGCCATTGCCATGGGCTTATCCGCTTTGAATGGGATGGAGCAGTCCAACGATAGTTTACGCACGATTTATCTGGATCGTACCGTTGGACTTAGGCAACTAAGTGAAATCAAGGTAAAAATACTGGCCAATCGTCTATCAATTGCCAACTCTCTGGCGTTCAAGGATGAAATCCCCAAAAATGTCGCACGTATCAAGCAGAATCTTATTGATATGGAAAAACTTTGGATTGAATATCGGTCCACAAAATATACCAGCGAAGAATTTGGGATATCTAATAGGTTTGAAAAAGAGACCAAACAACTGACTCAGGAAGGAATAACCCCGGCCATGGAATATCTGCTGTCTGGGAACACGGAAGCTGTGGATAACTTGGTTAAAACAGCCATACGCCCCTTATTTATACCTGTGGAAGAAGATATCGATAGATTGCTGCAAATTCAGGTGGACGTTACTTTGCAGGAATATATGGATAATCAATCCCGGTATGAGTCGAATCGGGCAATATTGATAGCGATTCTGACAATTATGATATTACTGGCAACTTTTATATTAATTTATATTAGATTGATGATACGCAAAATCACAAAAATGATGGCGATTACCGAGCGTATTTCCATAGGCGAACTGGATACGGAAGTTGACATTCAAGGTACAGATGAAATTGGCCAATTAGCCGGCTCGGTTGAAAGGATGCAGCATGCTCTCAGGTCTGGCCGCAACGAAAGCTCATCACAAGATTGGTTAAAAACGGGTATCGCACGAATTAACCAAATGCTAATGGGGCAAGATAATGTCGCTGTTTTAGCTTCAAAAACCATAACCGAAATTGCCACCTATCTCGACGCCAAAGTGGGAGCCTTATACATTGCAAATGGTTCTGATAATGGCACTGAATTGGCATTGCTTGGAACCTATGCCTATACCCAGAGAAAGAATTTATCCTGCAAATACAAACTAGGTGAAGGCTTGGTCGGTCAGGCAGCGTTAGAGCAGAAACAAATATTACTTCAAAATGTGCCTGATGATTACGTTCGGGTCGTTTCAGGGTTAGGTGAAACGGTACCTCGTAACATTTGTGTAACACCTATTCTTTATGAGCAGTCAATCCGGGGCGTTTTGGAAATAGGTACTCTAGAGCCTCTAACAAAAATGGAAATGGAATATCTGGCGCAGGCAGTTGAAATTGTTGCTACAGCCTTTGAAATTACTGCAGCTCAAGCCCGCATGAAACTCCAGCAGGAAGAATTAATAGCCTCTAATGAAGAGCTTGAGGCACAAGCGAAGGTAGTAGAATTATCACGGCAGGAATTAAAAGCCCAGCAAGGGGAACTACAAAACATCAACGCAGAACTGGAAGCTCAGATACAGCGCGTTAAAGATTCTGAAGATGAACTCAGGGCACAACAAGAAGAGTTGGAAGTGACTAATGTTGAACTGAAAACCAACAATGATCAGTTGGAACAACAAAAAACGGCGAATGAAATAGCACGCCGGGAGTTGGCAGTTCAAGCCGAAGAATTGACCATGGCCAGCAAATACAAATCGGAATTCCTGGCCAATATGTCCCATGAACTTAGAACGCCGCTAAATAGCTTGTTGCTATTATCTCGATCTTTACTTGAAAACAGGACAGGAAATCTCTCGGAAGACCAAGTTGAAACGGCTAGCGTTATTTACGATAGCGGAAGTGATCTGCTGAATCTGATTAACGAAATTCTGGATCTTTCTAAAATTGAGTCCGGCAAGATGGACTTAAGGTTACAACCTATAGAAATTAAAGAATTAATGCGCACCATCAATGTTCAGTTTGAACACATGGCCAAAAATCAGGGATTAACATTGAACATTGATTGTGAAAACGATGTTCCAAAATCCATTGTTACCGATGCGCAACGCTTGGGACAGGTCATCAAAAACCTGGTCGGCAATGCCTTGAAATTCACAGAAAAAGGTTCCGTTTCGGTAGCCTTTACACCAGTGCCTGACGATGTCGATTTATCACGTAGCCAGTTAGATCCTGCAAATGCCTTAGCTATTAAAGTCACCGATACCGGAATTGGCATTCCTTTTGATAAACAAAAAATAATCTTTGAAGCCTTTCAGCAAGCTGATTCAGGAGATCGCAGACGTTTTGGCGGCACCGGTTTGGGCTTATCCATATCCCGGGAACTGGTTACCTTGTTGGGAGGTGAAATTCAACTGGTCAGCGAGTTTGGCAAAGGCTCTACGTTCAGTATTTACATTCCGGTTGAAGCAATTGGCAAAGAGGCATCGACCGAAAAAGAGCTTATCCGTAATGACCCTAAACCGACTTATCCTGTCCAGAATAAAACACCATCTATCACCAATAATCTGCCCGCACCGATCAATGTTGATGATGACCGCGAGAGTATCGCCGACAAGGATAGAGTTTTATTGGTCATAGAAGATGATTTGCGTTTCGCAAAAATTTTAGCCGGGAACAGCCGGGAACGCGGATTTAAATGCTTAATTGCGCTGACCGGTGAAGAGGGCATGGAGTTAGCCAGAAAATACCGCCCTGACGGAGTTGTCCTTGATATTCACCTTCCGGGTATGGATGGTTGGGCCGTCTTGAATGAGCTTAAGCAAGATGTCGATACCCGACATATTCCTGTTCATATCGTATCCTCTGAAGACGCGTCAAATGACGGCTTACGTATTGGCGCCATTGGACATCTAAGAAAACCAGTGCTCAGGGAAGATATTGAAGCCGTTTTAAACCGCCTTGAACAAGCGTCATCATCCGCTGAAAAACGGGTTTTAGTCGTTGAAGACGATGCGCTGATACGTCGTGAAACCGTTCGTTCCGTTGGTAATGGCAATGTCACGGTCGAAGAGGTCGATACCGGTGAAAAAGCGCTACAAGCTTTACGCGAAAGAACCTTTGCCTTGGTTATACTTGATCTTGGTCTACCCGATATGCAAGGACTGGAATTACTTAATGCCGTAGCAAAAGAAAAAATAGACATGCCCCCTGTCATTATTTATACGGTTCGTGAGCTGTCCATGGACGAGGAAATGTCGCTACGCAACTATGCCAACTCCATCATCCTGAAAGATGTCAGATCTCAGGAGCGACTGATTGATGAAGTCGCATTATTCTTGCATCGCGTAGTAAATGAATTACCTGAAGATAAAAAAAGAGTTATCCGGCATTTACATGAGTCTGACGATAATTTGAAGGGTCGCAAAATCTTAATTGTTGAAGATGATATGCGCACTATGTTCGCCATGACTAAAATTCTGGCAGGACATGGATTAAATCCTATCAAGGCAGATAACGGTGAAAAGGCCCTGGAGATGCTGCACAAAAATCCTGACGTTGATTTGGTGTTAATGGATATGATGATGCCAGTCATGGATGGCTATGAGGCAACCAGCTGTATTCGTGCGCTACCTGACTTTGCCCATCTTCCGATCATTGCCTTAACTGCTAAAGCCATGAAAGAAGATCGAAAGAAATGTTTGGATGCAGGCGCCTCGGATTATTTGTCCAAACCCGTTGATCAAGATCGACTTATTTCATTAATTAGAGTTTGGTTGTGCAGATAAATTAAACAAATTAATAACTTAACAGCTCTCTCCCTGAGGGAGAGAGCTGTTAAACTTGATATCTCCGTGACAAATTCTTGCCGTCTCCAAAAACTGAACATCTTATCTCTGACAAGTTAGAAAACCTTTTCAACTGCAAGCTTGGATAGATGTACGGTATAATCGCGCCCTATTCAACTTTACTTGGCACTGCCCCATGGCTCAATATTTTGAAATACACCCGGAGAGTCCGCAGCTGCGCTTGATACATCGTGCCGTAGACATTATCCGCAAGGGTGGCGTGATTGTTTATCCGACCGAAACCTCTTATGCGATTGCCTGTCATCTAGGTGATAAACAAGCGCTAGATAAAATTCGTCGTATTCGCCAACTGGATGATAAACATAATTTTACGCTGGTGTGTAAAGATTTAGCACAGGTTTCCACGTTTACTAAAATCGGCAATGATGCGTATCGCTTGATCAAGTCCTTATCGCCAGGGGCTTTTACCTTTATTTTGGAAGCCACGCGTGAAGTGCCTCGACGGTTACAACATCCCAAGAAAAAAACAGTCGGCATACGTATTCCCGATCATCCTGTCGCACAATTACTGGTGCAAGAACTGGGCGAGCCTTTATTTAGCACCACGTTGTTGTTGCCCGGAGAAGATGAAGGTATGACCGATCCTTACGAAATCAAAAGCAAACTGGATAATGAACTGGATTTGATCATTGATGCCGGCATTATCGACTTCGAACAGACGACCATCATCGAATTTTCTGCCGAGGGTGTCGAAATCATCCGGCAGGGCAAAGGCCTTGCGCCAATGTTAGGTTAAAAGATGATGGATGAGTTATCGTTGATGCAGCGCATTGTTGTATGGGTCTTGCCTGTAGTTTTTGCAATTACCGTACATGAAGTTGCGCATGGTTGGATAGCGAAAAAATACGGTGACAACACTGCTTCTCTTTTAGGGCGGTTAACCTTAAATCCAATCAAACATGTTGATTTAGTTGGAACCATTATTCTTCCCGGAATTTTACTAATGACCGGTACCGGATTTATTTTTGGCTGGGCAAAACCGGTGCCTGTCGATCCGCGAAATTTTAAAAATCCATTGCGCGATATGGCATTAGTTGCGTTGGCCGGGCCTGTGTCCAATTTATTGATGGCAGTCGGCTGGGCCTTAATTGCTCGGATGGGTGTCACTATCGGTACGCAAACTGAGGCCATTTCCTTGCCGCTAATTTATACCGGCATAGCTGGAATATCAATCAACCTAGCCTTGGCCATGATTAATTTGCTACCAATTCCTCCCTTGGATGGTAGCCGGATTTTGACTGGTATTTTGCCACATCGATTGGCCTGGCAATATAACCGTCTTGAGCGTTACGGTTTTATCATTTTATTGGTGTTGTTATATACCAATGCCTTGGGGGCAATTTTGGCCTATCCGATGTTTGCCGCCCAAAAACTCTTCTTTGCAATTGCTGGACTATAAGCTGGTGCGTTCTCGATGACCCCTGTTATGGATAGCCCTGAGCAGGCCGGCGGAATTTTAGCCGAACCATCACCCTATGCACTGGTTAACGGCGCGCCGTTTAATACCTTACCGGATGATCTTTATATTCCACCGGATGCCCTGGAAGTAATGCTGGATACTTTTGAGGGGCCACTGGATTTGTTGTTATATTTGATCCGTAGACAAAATCTGGATATTGTTAACATACCGATCGCACAAATTACTCACCAATATATCGCTTATATTCAGATTATGGGCGTTTTAAATCTGGAACTGGCCGCAGAATATCTGGTGATGGCCGCCTTACTGGCGGAAATCAAATCAAGAATGTTGCTGCCCAGACAGACCGAAGTAGAAGACGAAGAGGAAGACCCAAGAGCAACTCTGATTCGGCGCTTGCAGGAATATGAGCTGATAAAAAATGCGGCAGAAGAAATTGATCAGCTACCCCGAATTGAACGTGATATATTTGAAGTGGGCGTCGATGTTTCAACGCTAAAAAATACCGAAATAAATTTACCGGATATCCAGTTAAAAGAGATGCTGTTGGCATTTCAGGATGTACTCAAAAGAGTTGAACAACTCAGTCATCATCAAATTACCAAAGAAGCCCTATCTGTCCGTGAACGAATGTCAACCATTTTGGAAAACCTTAAAGGAGCGGATAGTCTCCTTTTCACTCAATTATTTGTCCGACAAGAAGGTCGACACGGAGTCGTTGTCTCGTTTTTGGCAATCCTCGAACTCAGTAAAGAACGACTCATCGACATTATCCAGTCTGAACCCTTTGCCGAATTACGAGTCAGAATTGCCGAAGCCTGCGCCGAAACCGAAGGTGAAACCGCAGTCGAAACCGGCAGTTGAGCCAACGACTGAAACTTTACTCAATGTTTGTCCTGAGTGCAGTCTAAGGGCCCTGGGCACACCTCCCGTAACCGAACAACCTGAAATTAACGTGGAAATTAAACGTGTAGTTGAGGCAATATTATTTGCTGCCAATCGTCCGATGACCTGCAAACAGGTGCAGCAGATTTTCCCTGAAATTGAACAGCCAGACATAGCGGAAATACAGACGGCTATCGAATCGATTCAGGAAGATTATCGTTACCGGCCTGTAGAATTAAAACAGATAGCCAGCGGTTACCGATTCCAAGTAAGATCCGAACTGTCCCGTTGGATTTCACGGTTATTTGAAGAAAAGCCGCCAAAATATTCCAGAGCATTATTGGAAACATTGGCTATTATCGCTTACCGACAACCGGCAACACGTGGCGACATTGAAGATATTCGTGGCGTTGGCGTCAGTTCAAGCATTATTCATACGTTACTGGACCGTGAATGGATTCGGGTGGTGGCGCATAAAGAGGTACCCGGTCGACCTGCTTTATATGGTACGACCAAGCAATTTCTTGATTATTTTAATATCACCTCATTAACCGAGCTGCCAACCTTACAAGAGATTAAGGAGCTTGATATAAAAATACTCAGCCCATCGTTAGAGACAACGCAACAACCCATGCAGGTAAAGAGTGAACAGCAAGAAACCACCGAAAAAAACGCAGAAATCGTCGAACAGTTCCGCTCAGCAGCCGAAGCGGACGCTGAAACCCTCGAAAGGCTCGACTGAAGTAGCGGCTAATGCTTCCAAGGTAACGCCGGCACTAAAAAAGAGAGGTCCAGACTCATCCAAATCCGAGGATGGCGAGCGTATTCAGAAAGTCTTGTCACGCGGCGGCATCGGTTCCAGGCGAGAAATCGAGCGCTGGATAAATGAGGGGCGCATTAAAATAAATAGCACTAGCGCAGGTCTGGGTGACCGTTTGAAGCCGGGCGATCATTTGCAGATTAATGACAGGGTCGTACATTGGGAAAAATTTGCCGTACAACCCACCCGTGTTCTGCTTTATCACAAACCTGTCGGTGAAGTGGTTACGCGCCGTGATCCTGAAGGTCGTCCTGTGATATTTAGCAAGCTACCCCAATTGGCCGGGAGTCGCTGGATAGCCGTTGGCCGTCTGGATATTAATACGTCGGGCTTATTATTGGTGACCAATAATGGCGAACTGGCCAATCAGTTAATGCATCCGTCAACGCAGGTAGAACGCGAATATGCCGTACGAATTTTGGGAGAAGTATCCAATGAGATGCTGGCAAGGTTGAAAGAAGGCGTGGAACTTGAAGACGGGAAGGCTCAATTCGACAAAATTATCTTTTTCGGTGGTGAAGGTGCCAATAAGTGGTACAACGTCATCGTTGCCGAAGGCAGAAACCGATTGGTAAGACGATTGTGGGAATCACAAAATGTTACCGTTAGTCGTTTGATGCGAGTTCGCTATGGACCAGTTGTTTTACCGGAGCGTTTGAAAACCAATGCGGCTTATGAATTGACCGATAAAGAGCTGGATTTGTTATTTGAGTTTGCAGGTATGCCTACCGAAAAACACCATATCGACAAGACTGAGAATAAAGACCAAAAATCCAAAAAACGTTAGAAGACAGTAACAATAACTTCCCGATTTAAAATGCCCTATTGGCGAGAATACATCGGGAAGTTATTACTGTAGAGATCAGCTATTAGACCGACCAATTCCATAATAAGTTATTCCCTGTTTTTTAAGTAACGCGGGTTGATATAAATTTCTACCATCAAATATGACCGCATCTTTCAAGGTTTGCTTGATATGTTCAAAATCAGGGCTCCAAAAGTTTTTCCATTCGGTAACGACAATTAAGGCATTCGCACCTTGCAAGGCTCCATCGGCAGATTCAACCAAGGTCAATCCTCCATAAGTGCCATAAAGTCGTTTGGCTTCATCCATCGCTTCAGGATCAAATGCTTGAACCGTTGCGCCCGCTTGAATTAAGGCCTCTAAAATGACTCGACTGGGTGCTTCACGCATGTCATCTGTTTTTGGCTTAAAGGACAAACCCCATAGTGCAAAAACTTTGCCTTTAACTTCACCGTTATAATGCTGAAGCACTTTATTGAAAATAACCTGCTTTTGTCGGTCATTGACATTTTCGACGGCACTAAGCAGCTCAGCCTTGTAACCAACCTGTTGCGCTGTGCGTTCCAAGGCTTTGACATCTTTCGGAAAACACGAACCGCCATAACCGCAGCCGGGATAAATAAAAGAATAACCAATCCGTGAATCAGAGCCTATGCCATTTCTAACCTGCTCAATATCCGCGCCTAACAATTCCGCGAGATTAGCCAATTCATTCATAAAACTTATTTTAGTGGCCAACATGGCATTAGCCGCATATTTGGTTAATTCTGCTGAACGAATATCCATAATAATGACGCGTTCATGACTGCGATTGAACGGCGCATAGAGTGCTTTTAATAATTCCGCTGTTCGTGGATTATCTGTGCCCACGACGATTCTGTCCGGCTTCATAAAATCGGTAATCGCAGCACCTTCCTTTAAGAATTCCGGATTTGAAACCACATCGAAATCAATTTCAACACCGCGTTCATTCAAAACTTCGAGCATGACATCCTTAACTTTATCAGCCGTACCAACCGGTACCGTCGACTTATCAACAACAATCCGGTATTCAGTCATGTGTTCTGCTATCGATTTGGAGACGGCTAAAACATATTGTAAATCTGCCGCTCCATCTTCATCAGGTGGCGTGCCAACCGCTATAAATTGAAAAGTGCCATGACTAACAGCCTCTTGAATATCTGTAGTAAACTTTAAACGCCCCGCTTGCTGATTTTCTACTACCAACGCAGCCAAGCCCGGTTCATAAATGGGTATGATTCCTTTTTTTAAATTTTCGATTTTTCCCTGATCAATATCAATACAAATGACATCATTACCCACTTCGGCTAAACAAACACCTGTAACCAGTCCTACATAGCCCGAACCAAAAATTGTAACTTTCATTCTATTTCCTAAAATATAATTCTGAGATTATTTAATTAATTGAGCGTAAATATTTTTCGTAAAGACTGACTTATAGTCCTGTTAATCGACATAGCCCAAAGGATTCTGTTTCTGCCAGTTCCAGGTATCGCGACACATGTCTTTAATATCCCGCTCCGCCTTCCATCCCAGTTCACGTTCTGCCTTTAGCGAGTCAGCATATACCTCGGCTATATCACCGGCCCGCCGGGGAGCAATTTGATACTTTACAGGTCGACCTGAAGCAAATTCGAAAGCTTTCACCATCTCCAATACGCTATAGCCGTGTCCGGTTCCAAGGTTAAACACATGAACACCAACCTGATTTTGCAGCCAGGCCAATGCCTTAACGTGACCTTCCGCCAAATCCATTACATGAATATAATCTCGCACTCCAGTGCCATCAACTGTTGGATAATCATTGCCAAACACGGTTAACTGTTCACGCCTACCCACCGCAACCTGACTGATATATGGCATCAGGTTATTGGGAATACCGCTTGGATCTTCACCTATAGTACCGCTTAGGTGCGCGCCAACCGGATTGAAGTAACGTAACAATGCGATACGCCAAACTCCATCAGACTGCTCCAAATCAGTATAAATTTGCTCTACCATGAGTTTAGAGCCTCCGTAAGGATTAGTTGCTCCCAACGGAAAATCTTCGCGGATCGGCAGACTGGCCGGATCACCATATACCGTTGCCGAAGAGCTAAACACCAGCATATTTATGCCAAACTCGGCCATCACCTCGGCCAAAATCACACTACCGGAAACATTATTATCATAATACCTCAATGGTTGCTCCATAGATTCGCCGACCGCTTTCAAGCCGGCGAAATGTATTACACCATCAATTACGTATTGCTTGAACACTTCACGTAGAACACTACGGTCACGAACGTCTCCTTGTACCAACACCACAGATTTTCCGGTGATTACAGATACCCTTTGCAGAGACTCCGGCTTGCTATTACAAAAATTATCCAGCACCAACACCTCATAACCCGCCTGCAACAAGGCTACGCAAGTATGACTTCCAATATATCCGGCACCGCCAGTAACCAGGATCATTTATTACCTCTCATAAATTTTATTGTTAATTAATGTACTTTGACATTTAACCGGTAACCCAATGACAGACAACTGCCAGTCATGCTTGTGCCTCAGATAATGTTGTAAAACTTGTTGTACCATTCAACAAAATCCCTAATCCCGTCTTCCAATATTGTAGACGGTTTATAGCCCAAATCATTCACCAAATCCGACACATCTGCATAAGTATCAGGCACATCACCGGGTTGCAAAGGCAAAAAGTTTTTTATTGCCTCTTTACCTAAACATTTTTCCAGTGTTTCAATGAATGTTAATAGATTCACCGGATTATTATTGCCGATATTATAGATACGATAAGGTGACAGACTGGTTGCCGGATCTGGATTATCGCCCGACCAGTTCATATTAATTTGTGCAGGTTGATCTATCACCCTGATTACACCTTCGACAATATCATCTATATAGGTAAAATCACGACGGTGATTTCCATAATTAAATACATCGATGGGCTTGCCTTCAAGGATATTTCGGGTAAACATGAACAAGGACATGTCCGGCCGTCCCCAAGGACCGTAAACTGTAAAAAATCGCAAACCGGTTGTTGGAAGTTTATATAAATGACTATAAGTATGAGCCATCAATTCATTGGCTTTTTTACTTGCCGCATAGAGCGATACTGGATGATCAACATTGTCATGTATGGAAAAGGGCATCTGGGTATTCGCCCCATACACCGAACTGGATGAGGCATAGGCTAAATGCTCAACGGCATTATGCCGACACCCTTCCAATATATTAATAAAGCCTACAATATTTGAATCAATATAAGCATGAGGATTGGTTATGGAGTATCGCACACCTGCCTGAGCCGCCAGATGCATAACTCGTTGAAATTTTTCTCTGGCAAAAAGACCCTCAATTGCCTCCCTATCGGCAATTTCCAGCTTTATAAACTTAAATCGCTCATGGTTTTTTAGTCTTTCCAATCTTGCCAGTTTCAGATTTACATCGTAATAATCGTTAAGATTGTCTATGCCAACAACCTCGTCTCCCCGCTCCAGCAATCTAATACAAAGGGTTGATCCAATAAATCCAGCTGCCCCTGTTACCAATATCTTCAAAATGCACCGACCTTTAATAAGATTGAAAAAATGCCCGACTCAGATATACATTTTGTATGTAACCTAAATTATCGACTAATAATTGAACCACGAATTGATGTAGATATAAGTTGAATCGAATAAGATTTCCTTGTAAGGAAGTATCCCAGAAGACCAGCCAAATGACAATTGCTTACTTCCACCCAATCACCTATGCTTAACCGTTTTATAAATTTCGAATTACACTTATAAACTCGATAATAAATTTCCTGCTCTATTACCCTAATGAATCCAAAAAAACGACTGGATATTTTTGTTCGTCTGGCTATCGCCACACCTGAGCCGACAACTGAACTTCACTACAACAGTACTTTTGAATTATTAATTGCAGTGGTTTTATCTGCTCAAGCAACCGATAAAGGGGTTAATAAAGCGACTGCCAAGCTTTTCCCAATCGCCAATACTCCAAGTGAAATTCTGAAATTGGGAGAAACCGGCTTAAAAGAGTACATTAAAACAATTGGCCTTTTTAACAGCAAGGCTGCGCATATCATCACGCTATGCAAACAACTGCTAGATACCTTTAACGGCCAAGTGCCGCAGACACGTGAAGAACTGGAGATGCTGGCGGGTGTCGGCAGAAAAACCGCGAACGTCATATTAAACACTGCTTTTGGACAGCCCACTATTGCCGTAGATACGCATATTTTCAGGGTTGCTAACAGAACAGGTATTGCAACCGGTAAAAATGTTCTGGAAGTTGAACGAAAACTGGACAAATCAGTGCCAAAAAAACATAAAAAAGATGCCCATCATTTACTGATCCTTCATGGTCGTTATACCTGTATTGCAAGAAAACCTCGTTGCCTTACCTGCGTTATACAAGATTTGTGCGATGAAAAAA
>SESD01000110.1_pt1 | contig 48114 bp, 52 predicted proteins | sample 3171411 | NCBI WGS metagenome assembly SESD01 (sample SAMN06051880, study PRJNA518727) | freshwater metagenome | biome: subpolar coniferous forest; feature: holomictic lake; material: water; isolation source: holomictic Lake 442, 16.5 m depth | place: Canada: near Kenora, Ontario | collected...
CTTGACCGGCTGGAGCGTAAGTACCAGACCATCGCCGACGGTGCGAATATAGAGAAATGATGCAACTGGAACTTTCACGCTACATTGAAGGCGATCTGGACGACATCGCTGACTATATTGCCCAAGATAATCCCCGTCGTGCCGTTACCTTCATCCAGGAAATACGCAGCAAATTTTTCGACATCCGCCGTAACCCGCTAATCTATCAACTTCATCCCGAGATCGGGGAGGATGCGCGCATGGCAACCTTGGGAAACTATGCGATTCTCTTCCGTGTCGCTGGAGAGGTTGTCAGGATTGAACGCGTAATCTACGGTGGTCGTGACTTGTCAGAAATTTTCGAACTTGGATGAATCATCTCTGCTAACCAAGCCCGCTTCGGCGGGCTTTTTATTTTCAAAGTGTAAAATTTTTATACTTCCCGGAATGCATTTCGTGGCCTAAATTGATTTCCGCTATACCCACACGTTCATTCATACTTTTCAAGGAGAATATCATGTCGACATACCGCAAAAATCATCAATCCGGCTTTACGCTGGTTGAACTCGCCATCGTGCTGGTCATCATCGGCCTGCTGTTGGGTGGCGTGCTGAAGGGGCAGAAAATGATCGAAAACGGCAAGATCAAAAACCTGCAAAACGATGTCAAAGGCGTCACCGCCGCCTATTACGCCTACCGCGATCGCTACAATGCAATTCCGGGCGATGATCCTAGAGCTTTGGCGCGCTGGGGGACGACGACACCTGCACACATGGCCGTCACGGCAGGTACAACTGGGGATGGTATCGTCGGGACAGCTAACACGTGGACAGCATGCACTTCTGCTGCCGCTACTACGGAAAACTGCCAATTCATAATGGATCTGCGCGAAGCAGGGTTGATCACCGGTGCTGCCACTCCCGCCGACCCTGTCAATGCCTATGGCGGTGTGATACGCGTCATACAAAATGACAGTGCCACCACTACAGCAATGTTGGTGGGTTTAAACCTGTGTTTCGGCAACCTGCCCTCCAAGGCGGCTGAAGCTGTCGATGCAGCGTTTGACGATGGCGATCCAGCACGTGGGAACGTTAGAGCAGTTGTAAATACAACAAGTAACACAACGCCTGTCGTTGCTGCGTCTACCGCTTACACAGACCCAAACACTTACACGGTCTGCAAGCTGCTGTAATTATTTACTGTTTTAAGCATCAATAAAGCCCGCTTACGCGGGCTTTAGAATTACTTGCATTTCGTATCCAAGTGAGTACACTCATGAACACTTTTCAGAAATCCGATGAATTTGATGCCTGGCTAAACAATCTCAAAGACCAGATTGGCAAGGCGCATATCGCATTGCGTCTTGATCATGCCGCGAATGGCAACTTTGGTGATTGCGAGCCGGTGGGAGCCGGAGTTTTTGAAATGCGGATTCACTACGGGCCGGGATACCGTGTGTATTTCACCCGGCGAGGTTCTGTAGTTTATCTGCTCCTCTTGGGCGGCGATAAATCAACACAGAAACCTGACATCAAGCACGCCATGAAAATGGCCAACGAATTACCCAAGGAATGACACTATGACTAATTTCACCCCATTTGACACAGCCGATTATCTCGATAACGAAGAGACAATTACGGCTTATCTGACAGCCGCGCTGGAAGATCCAGATCCGGATACCTTTCTGGCGGCAGTCAAAACGGTGGCGCGTGCGCGCGGCATGACGCAATTGGCCAAAGATTCCGGATTAGGACGCGAAAGCCTGTACAAGGCACTGTCACCGGGGGCAAAACCGCGCTACGAGACGGTAATGAAAGTTGTGCGAGCGCTCGGCGTTAATTTACACGCAGAGATTCGACACTCCTGATACCGCTACACCCGCCGCCAGTTAGTGCCGGCTGCACTGTCTTCCAGCACGATGCCATCAGCCAATAAGGCCTTGCGAATCCGGTCCGCCTCCGCGTAATTTTTAGCAAGTTTAGCGGCGTTACGGGCGGCAATCTGCTCGACAATCTGCGCATCATCCGAACCTGCGCCTTGCAAGAATTCGGTCGGGTCGCGTTCGAGCAGGCCCAGCACCGCACCCAGCGCCTTGAGCTGTGCGGCAGATACTTCCGACTGACTGCGGTTTACGTCATTGGCCAGATCGAACAAAACGGCAATCGCTTCGGCCGTGTTGAAATCATCATCCATCGCCGCCTTAAAGCGCACGGCATAGGTTTCCGTCCAATCCACCAGCAGACGCCCTTCTCTCTTTCCTCTTCCCCCTTCCCCATTAAGCGCCGTGTACAGACGATCCAGTGCTTTTTTGGCGTCGTCCAGATGCGCATCGGAATAATTGAGCGGACTGCGGTAATGCGCGCGCAGAATGAAGAAGCGCACCACCTCGGCGTCGTATTGCTTCAACACCTCGCGGATGGTGAAAAAATTACCCAGCGACTTGGACATCTTTTCATTGTCCACGCGCACGAAGCCGTTGTGCATCCAGTAATTGACGTAGCTGCACTGGTGCGCGCCTTCGGACTGCGCGATTTCGTTTTCGTGGTGCGGAAACTGCAAATCCGCCCCGCCGCCGTGGATGTCGAAATGCTCACCCAGCAATTTCGAGCCCATCGCCGAACATTCGATATGCCAGCCCGGACGCCCGCGACCCCATTTAGAATCCCACTTAACCTCCTCGGCCTCATCGTCCCTTGCGTGTTTCCACAGCACGAAGTCGAGCGGATCATTTTTCCCTTCGGTCACCTCGACGCGCTCACCGGCGCGCAGATCTTCCAGCGACTTGCCGGACAGCTTTCCGTAACCCTCGAATTTGCGCACCGCATAGTTCACATCCCCGTCGGCTGCCAGATAAGCCAGCCCGTTCGCCTCCAGCTTCGCGATCATTTCCAGCATTTCCGGCACATATTGCGTCGCACGCGGCTCGTGATCGGGACGCGTAACCCCGAGCGCATCGGCATCCACGTGCATCGCATCGACAAATCGCTGCGTAAGATCATGAATAGATTCATTATTTTCAGCCGCTCGGCGGATAATCTTGTCGTCGATATCGGTGATATTGCGCACATAGGTCACGTCATAACCGGACGCCTTGAACCAGCGATACACCATGTCGAACACCACCATCACGCGGGCGTGCCCCAGATGGCAATAGTCGTACACCGTCATGCCGCACACATACATGCGCACAGCGTTGGCTTCGATGGGGACAAATTCCTGCTTGTCGCGGGCTAAGGTGTTGTATATTTTTAACATATTCAAAAAGTCATCGGTTTATTGTCATTGAGGTTGAGCCAACCTTTGACAATGCGGTAAATGATCCAGCAAAAGTTAGCGAACAGAATGGCAAAACCCACCAGTATCACAATCGTTGCGGTACCGATCACGGCCCACAGCAGACCGAACCAGAAAGTGCGCATCTGCCAGCGAAAATGGCTCTCCAGCCAAGTGCCGGCAACCTCCTCAATTTTTACGTAATTGATGATGATGCCGACAATGGCGGTGACACCCGTGAAATACGACAGGGCATACAGTATGTACACCGCCTGAGTCAGGCTCTTCAGGGATTTCATTTGATGTTCGACCGGCACGATCTCGTTCATGATTTCGTCCAGGAATCTTTCAGCGTCACGGTGCGGTTGAACACCAGTTTGCCACCCGCTTGATGGTCCCGTCGATCCGTGCAGAAGTAGCCCAGACGTTCGAACTGATAGCGGGTTTCGGGTGCTGCATCCTGCACGGCCGCCTCGACATAGCCTTGCACCACGGTCAATGACTCGGGATTCAGATAGGTGAAAAAATCCACATCCTTGTCGGCATCGGGTTCTGCCACGGTAAACAGCCGGTCATACAAACGGATCTCGGCGGGCAACGCGTGTTCAACTGACAGAAAGTGAATAACGCCTTTGACCTTGCGACCCTCAGGATTCTTGCCCAGCGTCGCATGGTCGATGCTGCAACGCAGTTCGACGACATTTCCCGCTGCATCTTTGATCGCCTCATCGCAGCGCATCACATAGCTGTGGCGCAGACGGATCTCGCCACCCAGCGTCAGACGTTTCCAGCCGTCAGGCGGCACCTCGGCAAAATCATCGGCTTCGATGACAAGCTCGGGGCAGAAGGCGACCTGACGACTACCGAACTCGGGATGTTGCGGATGAAAGTCCGCCTCACGTGTTAACGCCCCCTCATAGTTGGTAATGGTCACTTTGAGCGGATTAATTACCGCCACCACGCGCGGCGCAATTGCTTCCAGGTCTTCGCGGATCGCGCCTTCCATCACCGCCATATCGACATTGTTGCCGCTTCTCGAGACACCAATGCGTTTGGCAAATTCACGGATGCCTTCAGGCGTATAACCGCGGCGGCGCATCCCGCTGATGGTTGGCATGCGCGGATCGTCCCAGCCGTTCACCCGCTTCGAGGTCACCAATTGCAACAGCTTGCGCTTGCTGGTGATGGTGTATTGCAACTCCAGACGCGAAAATTCGTACTGGCGCGGATGACACGCGATCGACAGGTTATCCAGCACCCAGTCATACAGCGGTCTGTGATCCTCGAATTCCAGCGTACAGATCGAGTGGGTGATGCCCTCTAAAGCGTCCGAAATACAATGCGTATAATCGTACATCGGGTAGATGCACCATTTGTCGCCAGTGCGAATGTGGTGCGCGCGGCGGATGCGATAGAGGGCAGGGTCGCGCATATTGATGTTGCTTGATGCCATATCGATTTTGGCGCGCAACACTTTTGCGCCATCGGCAAATTCGCCCGCCTTCATATGCGCAAACAACGCCAGATTTTCCGTGACCGTCCGGTCGCGATACGGACTGTTGCGCCCCGCCTCTTTGAGCGTGCCGCGATATTCACGCATTTCTTCAGGCGTCAAATCGTCAACATAGGCCAATCCCTTATTGATCAACTCAACGGCGAAGTTATACAGATCATCAAAATAGTCCGACGCCCAGTGCACCTCACCATTCCACTCAAAGCCCAGCCAGCGTACATCTTCCTGTATCGACAGCGCGTATTCTTCGCTCTCCTTCTCAGGATTGGTATCATCGAAACGCAGATTGCACTTGCCCTGATAATCCCGTGCGAGGCCGAAATTCAAACAGATAGATTTGGCGTGACCGACATGCAGATAACCGTTAGGCTCAGGGGGGAAACGCGTGACGATGCTGCTGTGACGGCCTGATGCCAGATCGCCGTCGATGATGGTACGAATAAAATTGGAAGCTGCGACGTGCGTACTGCTCATACTGGACTCTCTTGTATCTTGATTGAATTATCTGAAAATGAGACAAAATTTGCTAATTTGCGCGGCAATTTTACCCGAAAAAACACGATAAACTCCATCAGATGCGTGGCAATGTGCATTAACTATGTGAAAACACATTGAATATTTGGTAGAATTCGCGGCTAGTCATGCCCGCGCATCACATCGCGCACCCACAGGATCTGAATTACCGATGAATATATTGAACCGTTTCCCCCTATCCGCCGTGCTGTTGACCGTCATGCTGAGTGTCAGCTTTGCCCTGCACGCAGATGAGCTACAGGATGCCACCCAGTTATTCAAACAAGGCCAACAGGGGCCGGCACTCAACAAGGTCAACAATTATCTGACCAATAAACCGCGTGACGCACAAGGCCGTTTCCTCAAGGGACTGATACTGACCGAGCAGGGCAAGATTGCCGACGCAATCAAAATCTTCACGGATCTGACACAGGACTACCCTGAACTGCCTGAGCCGTACAACAATCTGGCCGTGCTGTATGCAAGCCAAAGCCAGTACGACAAAGCCAAGTCATCGCTGGAAATGGCGATCCGCACCCATCCGAGCTATGCGACCGCCCATGAAAACTTAGGCGACATCTATGCCAAGATGGCAAGTCAGGCCTACGATCGCGCCTTGCAGCTCGATAGCGGCAACACAGCAACACAGACCAAACTTGCGATGATTAAGGACTTGTTTTCTGACAAGCCGCGCAACAAATCCTCTGTCGTACGCAATCCTGCCATGCCAGGCCATCCCATGGCAGAAGCTGCGCCTATTGCAAAACCCGTCGCAGCTTTACCCGTCGCAGTTGCACCGGTCGCAAAACCTGTTGCGCCAGCCGCACCCGCACCTGTGACCACCGCCAAGGTGTCCGGCAAAACGGCCGCTGAAGCGCCTGCTGCGCCTGACAAGGCCGTATCCGACAAAACTCGCGCCGTCCAGCAAGCCGTCGAAGACTGGGCCGATGCCTGGTCTGACCAGAACATCAAGAAATACCTGGCGCACTATGCGCCTGACTTTGATACACCGGATGGCGAGAGCCGCAAAGCCTGGGCCGAGACACGCAAAGAGCGCATCACCCGCCCCAAGCACATCGAAGTCAAGGTGAGCAATATCGCGGTTGATTTTACCGACAGCACCCATGCGACCGTCAAGTTTCGCCAGAACTACCGCGCCAGCAATTTCAAGGCGAGCGGCGGAAAAACCATCCTGATGGTTAGATCGGGTAACAGCTGGCTGATTCAGGAAGAGCGTACCCGCTAATGCGCCTGACGACCCTCGTGTTATGCAGCCTGATCGCCGGCACGGTGCACGCCGAGCCAGACTCGCGCGCCACAGAAGTGAAACTCGCGAAAAGTTTAATCGCGATCAAGAACAACCGTCTCGATATCGCGATGAACGAAGTGGACAGCCTGCTGCGCGTCAATCCCAACTACAAACTGGCACAACTGGTCAAAGGCGACTTGCTGATGGCCAAAGCCGGCGCAATTACCAGCATGGGTGGCGGCGCAACCCGCGCAACGGGCGACAAGATTCAGGATCTGCGCGATGAAGCACGCGTGCGGATTCAGCGCGCCCAAGCTGAGCCGCAAACGCTGCACGCACCGCAATACCTGTGGCAGCTCAATGCACAACAGAAATATGCACTGGTGGTCGATACCAGTCGCTCAACGCTGTATGTCTATGAAAACGTCAAAGGCGTGCCGCGCTATGTGACTGACTTTTACGTCACGATAGGCAAACTCGGCACCGAAAAGGTTTCCACGGGTGATCAGCGCACGCCGTTGGGCGTGTACTTCGTTCAGGCCAATCTGCCGAAAAATCAACTGGCGGACATGTATGGCAGCGGCGCCTTTCCGCTGAGTTATCCCAACGAATGGGATAAAAAGAACAACCGCACCGGCAGCGGCATCTGGCTGCACGGCACCTCCAGCGACACCTACAGCCGCCCGCCTCGCGCGAGCAACGGCTGCGTGGTGCTTAACAACGACGACTTGAACAAGCTCGCACCCTATTTGCAGGTGGGCATCACCCCGGTCATCATCACCAACAAGATGGCCTGGAGTACCGATCAGGACACGACAGAAAAGACCGCCTTGCTGCGTGAAATCGAACAGTGGCGTCAGGACTGGGCTAGCATGGATACCAATGCCTATCTGAAACACTACGCGCGCAATTTCAACAGCGAAAACACCAACTACGACGCCTGGGCGAAACAAAAACAGTCGGTCAATGCAGGAAAATCGTGGATCAAAGTCAATTTAGGCGAAGTCAGCCTGTTTACCTATCCGCAGCAACCGGGCATGGTGGTGGTCAATTTCGATCAGGACTACAGCAGCAGCAATCTATCTAATCGCATGAAAAAGCGCCAGTATTGGCTCAAGCAGAACAATCGCTGGCAAATCATCTATGAAGGATCCGCATGACCCTGAACAAATTATTCACCGCGTTGCTCGCGCTGCTGTTGTGCGGCATGATGCAATCTTCCCATGCTGCACCTACTAAAAATTCTTTAACTCAAGGCAAACAAAAAATGGTCAAGTTACATACCAATCACGGCGTTATCACTTTGCAACTGGATGCTGAAAAAGCGCCCGCGACAGTCCAGAATTTTCTCGACTACGTCAATGCCGGCTTTTATGAAAACACCATTTTCCATCGCGTCATTCCTAGCTTCATGATACAGGGCGGCGGTTTCGAACCCGGCATGCGCCAGAAGAAAGTCAATGCTTCGATCAAAAACGAGGCGGCCAACGGTCTGAAGAACGACAAGTACACCATCGCAATGGCACGAACTGGCGAGCCGCATTCAGCCACCGCACAATTCTTCATCAACACAGGCGACGACAACAGTTTCCTGAACTATCCGGGACAAGACGGTTGGGGCTATTGCGTCTTCGGCAAAGTGATCGAAGGCATGGAAGTTGTCGACGCGATCCGCAAGGTTAAAACCGGCAACTCCGGCGGCCATCAGGATGTGCCTAAGGAAGACGTCATCATCACCAAAGCGGAAGTGGTTCAATAAGGATTGACGAATGAGGATTGAGGATCGAGTGAAAAGCGGCGCAGTGGTTTTGCCACTATCCTCAATCCAACATCCTCACGCCTTACTCATTTCCGACCTGCATTTAAGCCACAACCACACTCACAGTGCGGCGGCATTTTTTCATTTCATCGAAAATGAGGCGGGGCATGCCGAGTCGCTCTACATCTTAGGTGACCTGTTCGAATACTGGGCGGGCGATGATGATCTGCATGACCCGTTCCACCAGCGCGTCGTCGCTGCATTGCGCAGCCTGAGCCGCACGCGCGTCTATCTGATGCACGGCAATCGCGACTTACTGATGGGAGAGGCGCTGGCAGCCGCGTGTTCCGCGACGCTGCTCACAGATCCTGCGTTAATCGATCTGTATGGCACGCCGACACTGCTCAGTCACGGTGATCTGCTGTGCACGGACGATGTGGAATACCAGAATTTCAGAATTCAGGTTCACTCAAGCGAGTTTCAAAATGCGTTTCTTGCCAAGCCGCTCGCAGCACGCAAAGCCTATATCGAACAGTTGCGCGTGCACAGTGCGTCTGAAAAACAAATTAAATCGAGCGCCATCATGGACGTGAACGACGAGGCCGTCGCATCCCTCTTGCGCGAACATCACTATCCGCGCCTGATCCACGGCCACACTCATCGCCCTGGACGCCACCAGCACACGGTAGACGGGCACGTTTGCGAGCGCCTGGTGTTAGGCGACTGGGATCGTTGCGCGAACGCGCTGCGCTGCGATGCAACGGGCTGCCAGGTACTTGAGTTTTAATCCCGCAGGTCAAACCGCCGCGTCGTAAAACCGGATCAGATTGCGTCCTGCGTCCTTCGCCTGATACATCGCCGCATCCGCCCATTTGAGCAACTCGTCCTGACCGGTTTCATCACCGATAAACACCACCACACCAATACTGACCGTGCAGTGATGTTCGAGCAGCTCACGGTCCTGCTGCGTGATCGCAAGATAATAGGGTTCCGATAAAACAGCGCGGATCTTTTCGGCCACATTCAAGGCCTCGGCAACTGAGCCTGATTGATCCGTATCGAGCTCGCTTAGCATCACCACAAATTCATCTCCGCCAAATCGGGCCACCGTATCCATCTCGCGTATGCATTTCTTCAGCCGTTTCGCCGCCTCAACCAGCAGCAGATCGCCAACCGCATGCCCATGCGTATCATTGAGCGGCTTGAAATTATCCAGATCGAGGAACATCAGTGCGGCATGACAACCGCTGCGCCGCGACGCTGCGATCACCTGACTCATCCGGTCATTCAACATCCGGCGATTAGGCAACTGTGTGAGCGTATCGTAATAAGCCAGCTGGCGAATCTGCGCCTCAAGCTGAGTGCGCTTGGTAATGTCTTCGATGAGCCCCCATATCACCATTCTTCCATAGCTGTCTTTTAACCTGCACCCCCTGATTTCAATCGGGTAGCGGCTGCCGTCCTTGCGAATATACTCTTTGATATTCGGGCCGAAATAGCCAGTCTGATTTAAGCTATCGATTTGCGCGAGTTCCTGCTGCTCGTATTCTCTGGGCGTCACATCCCAATAATTCAATGTAAGCAACTCAGCCCTGCTATAGCCCATCGACTGCAACACCGATTGATTGACCTCCAGAAACTTTCCCGTCGCCTGATCCACCATGGCCAACCCAATCGGCGACAACTCGAACAACTGACGGAATTTGATTTCCGAGCTGCGCAACTCATCTTCAACGCGCCGCCGCTCAGCCAGTTCAAGCGATAACTGCACGGTACGCTGCTCAACCGTCTTTTCCAGCTCATGTTTGGTGTTACGCACCACTTCGACCATATTCTTGAATTCGGCGGACAATTCGGCAATTTCCCCCGTGCCCACCAGCGGCACATCGATATCGTAATTACCGGCCTTGATCTGTTCGATGGACAGACCCATTTTATACAAGGGTTTCAATACCACGCGATGCAGCATAATCCCGGCGGCCAGCATACCCAGCAGGAATAAAGCAGCAAATACCGGAATAAAATTAAACTGCTGCTGCAGTCGCAATGCACCGCCGTCGATCAAGGTCAAATCGAACCAGCCGATTTCCGGCAGAAAAGCGACCCCCAGCAGTCGCGGCTTACCCTCATAGTTTACCCACAGTGTTTCGATTTTATCGGGCGTAGATTCCAAACGCCGCATGGCCCCGCGCAATTGCGCCAGGTCAGCCGGATCCTTTAGCAAAACATCTACCTTGCGGCGCTGTTCGGCTGATTTGGTCAGACTCGCATAGTCGATCAGTGCTTGATCAGCATGCAACTGAACGGCCATCTCCCGGTCGATAAACAGATTGTGGATACCCGCTTGCGCCACATCGACCGTGCCTTTCAAAAAGTCCCCGATATCGATGCCGGTGCCGATAACTGCCACGACCTGATCCCCCTGCTTGATCGCCACATTGATCCACACTTTGACGTTGCCCAGATGCGCGTCCGGATCGACATTGACCTGATACTCCCGGTCGCTCGAAACCGTTGCATAAAACCAGGCATCATCGGGATTACTTCGCGACAAGGTATAGCGCAACTGTTGTGCATCAAACTTGTTAGCCGCATCGTTAAAATAGTAATGTCCGGATTTGACGAACGCGGCAAAATAGCTGCGGTCCTGAAACTTCAGGCGATACTGCTCCAGCAGCGCTATTCCCTCCGCCTTAGCATTGCCTTCATTCAACGCCATGTCGAGCATCACAGGTTCGGCGGCCAACTGCCTTGCCAGTGCAATTTCACGCAACAAGGGTTGCAAGGTGCGGTGTTTATCAAACAACACCTGTTTCTCGGTCATACGAGCACCCCACTGCTCGTTAATCTGCGTCACCAGATAACTCGAATACAGTGCGATCACCACCATAAAGGAAACAAAGATCAACCCCATCAAAATAAAAATTCGGGTTTTAAGCTTCATATCGATCCCGTTGCCATGTTCAGTCTGTAGTTATTGGTTACCAGCAAAGCTTCAAAGGCTTCAACTGGCACGGGTTTGCTGAAAAAATATCCCTGAAACGTATGGCAACCGTGACTATCCAAAAAGGCGAGCTGCTCTCGAGTCTCCACGCCTTCGGCAATCACGTTCAATCCTAACGCATCACTCATCGCAATAATGGTTTGTACAATCGTCGCATCGTTGGTGTCATCCAAGATATCGCGTACAAAGGATTGATCAATTTTTAGCTGATCCAGCGGCAAGCGCTTGATATATTGCAAGGAGGAATAGCCGGTACCAAAATCATCCATCGAAAAATGAACGCCCAGCAATTTAAGTTCATTCATTTTAGCGATAATCTCGTCGACATTTTCCAGCAACAGGCTTTCAGTTAATTCAAGTTTGAGCAGCGCGGGCTTGGCGCCGCTGCTATGCAGTATTTTCTTTACCTGTTCGACAAAGCCTGCCTGCCTGAACTGTTTTGAGCTGACATTGACGGCCAGTGTCAATTCACGGGTCAGCGCACTCGCCTGCCACAATTTCAACTGATCGCAGGCGGTCTTCAACACCCATTCGCCTACCGGCAAAATCAAACCAGTCTCTTCGGCAAGCGGTATAAATTGTACGGGCGACACCATCCCCCGTTCCGGATGTATCCAACGTATCAACACCTCGGCCCCCTGCGTTAGCCCTGCACTGTTAACCTGGATCTGGTAGTGCAATTGAAATTGCCGGTTAACGAGGGCCACGCGCAAATCGGCCTCCAGGGAGGCGCGCGCACTAATCGTATCCTGCATTTTTGAATCGAAAAAGCGCATCACATTACGACCGGCGTGTTTGGCCTGATACATTGCAATATCAGCCTGCTTCATCAACTCGTCAGCCGATTGAAAATTCCCGCTAAATAATGTCGCGCCTATGCTGGGTGTGCTATGGCATTCGTACTTGTCGAGTTGGTAAGGCATGCTTAATGCAAGCAATATTTTCTCGGTGATCTCCGTGGTTCGCCTCACCGCATCATCAATCTCATCACTTATTTCTTCGAGTATGACGATGAATTCATCCCCACCCAGACGCGCAACCGTGTCACTATGACGCACACAGACTGTCAATCTTTCTGCCACCTGACGCAACAGCAAATCTCCAATATCATGGCCTAGGGTATCGTTGAGTGTCTTAAAATTATCAAGATCGATCAACAGCAAAGCGCCCACTCGACTGCTTCGCACACCGGATGTCAACGCATGCTGCAAACGGTCCATCAACAAACGGCGATTCGGCAGCCCGGTCAGTGAATCATAAAAAGCGAGCACTTGTATTTCATTTATCGCGGCCTTGCTCTCGGAAATATCGGTGAAAGTCGCGACATAATTATTAACGACGCCCGCACCGTCCTTTACAGCGGTCACTGCCAGATACTGAGGATAAATTTCACCGTTTTTTCGCCGGTTCCAGATCTCGCCGGCCCATTTTCCTGTCTCGTGTATGGTCTCCCACATCAGCGCATAAAATGCGGCATCGTGCCGCCCGGAAGCGAATACTCGAGGCGTCTGACCGATCACTTCAACCGCGCTAAAACCGGTAAGCTGCGAAAATGCCTTGTTGACCCGCAAAATCACGCCGTCGGCATCGGTCACAAACATACCTTCCTGTGCTTCAAATGTAGTCGCAGAAATTCGCAGGTCGGCTGCCGCCCTCAACGAGTCGCGCAAATAAATCACCACGACAGAAACAGCGATAATCAGCATGCTGCCGGCGGCGGAAAGCAGTATAAACAGCCAGTATTTTTCAGTATTTAAACGCGCCATGCCGCTGAGCGAACTAGGAACATGCACCGACATGTCATCATCAGGTAAGGTTTTTGAAACAAACACAAGCGGCTTATTACCAATCAGCACCCCGGCAGGAAACTGATGTTCGCCCCACGATGTCACCGGCAAAGGCTCAATGGCCGCGCGCTTGTACTGCAACAGCCGCTGCCCGTCTGTCATGGCCGTGACAGGCGCCTTGGGCATCGCGTGAAATAAATATGCCTGATCATAGGCCAGCACGATGACACCGTTAGTATCACTGATAAACGCGTGCGATTGCTGGATCAAACGGGTAAATTGAGTGACATCGCGCTTGACGACCACCGCGCCGAGAAAGCGTCCTTTTTCAAAAACAGGCGCCGCGTAATACAGACCGGGCACATTGCTCGTGCGTCCCACCGCGTACTGATGTCCCGATTTGCCGCCCTTAACCTGCGGGAAATAGGCACGGTCTGCAAAATTTGCACCCACAGGACTCCCTGGCTCCCCCTCATTTGCGGCAGCAATGCAATCCCCTCGCGCATTGAGAACAAAAATATTGTCAGCCCCTAAATTCAGCGTGGTACTTTGCAAAGAACGGTTAAGTTCGCTAAACACCCGGCCGTTTTTTACAGGGTATTTCTGAAACTCAGCCCCACTGCGCAACGCCAAATGCACGTCGTAATCACGCGAAAAAACACGCGAAATGCCCTTAAGCAATTCGATGTTGTCGCTGATACTGTGCACAATGTTTTCAGCCTCATGCGTAGCGAGTTGTACTTCCTGCTGATACAGCTTATTGGCCCGCCGGCTGTAATAATAATCGGCGCTCAACCAGGCCATTCCCGCCCAGATGACAATAAATAAGGCAATTATTTTGTAGGATCGTCCGATCGATAACAGATTGGACTTTCTGACAAAGGTCGCCACGATGGTCACGATGATGATCAAACAGGTCGCCGCCATTACGATGCCGGTCAAAAAGGCCGTACTCATACCTGAGTTGTTGCCCGCCGGCGTATCAACGCGAATAAAATAGGCCGCCGCCATCGCCGTGTAGTGCATACCGGAGACGGCCAAACCCATCACCAGCGCGCTGAAAAATGAACTTACCCGACTCCAGTGTGATTGCCATCCGATGAGGCGAAAATTAATCCACAGCGCGAGTATCGCTAAGGCAACCGCGACCAGAATGGAGATCAGGAACAACTTGACGTCATAGCGTATCAGGCCATCCAGTCGCATCGCAGCCATCCCCGCATAGTGCATCGCGCCGATACCGCTCCCCAGTAGCACCCCGCCTGCCACTAGTCTTAAATTCGAGATTTCGCGACGACTGATCAACCGCAACGCGAGCGTGCTGGCCATAACCCCTGGGATCATCGACAGCAAAGTCAATTTGGCGTCGTAGCTGCTCGAACAGGGCAGATTAAAGGCCAGCATGCCGATGAAATGCATCGACCAGATTCCCGCTCCCAGACACAAACTACCGCCGGCCAGCCACACGCGTCTGATCGCAGCCACCTTGCATTGAACGATGTTGTGCGAAACTAGAAGGGCTGCATAGGCAGCAAAAATTGCCACCATAACCGACAAGGTGACCAGCATGAAGTCGTAATTCCCGGTGTAGAGCACACTGTTTTCGGGCGGGGAGAGTACGAGATTGAAGAGGTTCAGCATAAAATAATGTCCGCTTATAATTTGCGGATATTGTTGTAACTTATTGTTTTATTTGTACTTATATAAAAATACACATTCAACTGAATTAATTTTATCGCCATAGTTATTTGCATCTAGGTGCACAATGAGTTCGCAGCCAGCCATTTTGACTGAATTACCTCGCGATTTTCCGCTTAAGCGCACATAAGTTCAAGCCCCATTCTGATTCATATTTTTGCAACATGGCCGTCATATTAAGGAAATATTGCCGTGCCATGCTGCGCGCATGACACAAGTTCGCTCGATTTTCCTCTCAGACATTCATCTCGGCACGAAAGCGTGTCAGGCTGATCAGTTGCTCGAATTCTTGAAAGTATATAGCGCAGATAATCTGTTTCTGCTGGGCGATATCGTCGACATGTGGGCGATGAGCCGTGGCGGCGTGCATTGGACGCCAGAGCAGAACACCTTCGTGCAGAAAATATTGCGGCGTGCGCGGCACGGCGAAAAGGTATTTTTCATCCCCGGCAATCACGACGAGGCGATGCGCGAATACGTTGGCACCTCTTTTGGCGATGTGATGGTGGTATCAGAATATATCCACACCACGGCAGACGGACGGCGCTTTCTGCTGATTCACGGCGACGAATTCGATCAGGTCACGCTGCATCACAAGTGGGTCGCCGTGCTGGGTGATATCGCCTACAACCTGCTGGTGCGCCTCAATATTTATCTATCCTGGTTAAGGCGCACCTTAAGGCGCCCGGGCTACTGGTCCTTAGCGGGATACGCCAAGCGCAAAATCAAAACAGCCCTGACGTTCATTTGCAATTTTGAAGATTCTGTCATTCATCATGCGCGCGAACGGAATCTGGACGGCGCCATTTGCGGTCACATCCACTGGGCGATGATCAAAGAGATCAACGGCCTGACCTACATGAATTGCGGCGACTGGGTCGATAGCTGCACCGCCATCGTCGAACATTTGGACGGGCGTATGGAACTCATACGCTGGAATGATCACACCACATCGAATCCAATCAAGCCTGACTAAATAATCATGAAAATACTGTTTATCTCCGACGTCTATTTTCCGCGCGTCAACGGCGTCTCGACCTCCATACAGACATTCCGCCATGAATTAAGACAACAAGGGCACACGGTACACCTGATCGCACCCGAGTATCCGCAGCAAACGGTTGATGATGCGGACATACTACGCATACCGGCCAGAGGCGTCCCGATGGATCCTGAGGACCGCTTCATGAGTTACAGCGCCGTGATGCAGCAACTGGCAAGGCTTCAAAGCGAGCACTATGATCTGATCCACGTGCAGACGCCTTTTGTGGCGCATTATCTGGGGGTGACACTCGCAAAACGGCTGAACATCCCCTGTATCGAGACCTATCACACGTTCTTTGAAGAATATCTGCACCACTATATCCCGCTGGTACCCAAGCGACTGATGCGGCAGGTTGCCAAACGATTTTCGCGCCATCAGGGCAACAGCCTGCATGGCATGGTGGTGCCCTCCCGCCCGATGCTCAAAGTCCTCAAAGACTACGGCATCACCACACCGACCGAAGTCATCCCGACCGGCATTCAACCCGCCAGTTTTGTAGCGGGGGATCGCGAATTCTTTCGCGAAAAATACCAGATTGCGCAGGATAGGCCCGTGCTGCTGTTCGTCGGCCGTGTGGCGTTTGAAAAGAATATCGGCTTTTTGCTGGGCGCCGTATCGGAAGTGAGAAAAACCCTCCCGAACATTCTGTTTGTGATCGCAGGTGAAGGCCCGGCACTCAAGAGTCTGGTGCACGATGTCAAACAAGCAGGCCTCGACGATCACGTCCAGTTCATCGGCTATCTGGACAGAAATACTGAATTGAACAGTTGTTACCGCGCGGCCGATATCTTCATCTTTGCCTCGCGCACTGAAACGCAGGGCCTCGTATTGCTCGAGGCGATGGCTCAGGGCACCGCCGTCGTCTCAACGGCTGAACTCGGAACGCTGGATGTATTGCGTGAAGGCGCGGGGGTCTGGATTGCAAAAGAGGAAATACAGGATTTTTCAGGCAAGATCATCAAGATGCTCGAGGACAAAGCGGCTCGCGAGGCACTGGGCCAATTGGGCAGAGAATATGCCCTCGACTGGTCTGCTACGCGTCAGGCGGAACGGATGATTTCATTCTATACAACGATCTGCAACACCCCCGTCTAACCGGTTCACTGCATGCCGGGCATATAAAGTCGCAGATCGTTACGCCCGTCTTTCTTCGCGTGATACATCGCAATATCGGCATTAATCAGCAGCAGCTTTTCGTCTTCGCCGTGTTCAGGATACGCGGCGATGCCGATACTGCCGGAGATATTGATCTCGTAGTCCGCCACCTTGAACGTCTGCTTGAGCGCATCCAGGATTTTTTCGGCCACCACGATCGCATCCTGCTGGTGTTCGATCGCCGGCAGCAACACGACAAATTCATCGCCGCCCAAACGCGCCACCGTATCAGACGCCCGCACATTAGCCAGTAATCGCTGCGCGACTTGTTTTAGCAAGAGATCGCCAATGTCGTGTCCCATCTCATCATTGACGGGTTTGAAACGATCCAGATCAAGAAACATCACCGCCATGAACGTTTTGTCGCGTCGCGCCTTGATCACCGCCTGCTGCAAACGCTCGTTGATCAACGCGCGGTTAGGCAGTTCGGTGAGCAGATCATAATGCGCCATGTGACGCATGCGCTCTTCCATGTTCTTGCGCTCGGTGATATCCGCATGCGTGCCTATCATCCGCTGTGGTTTTCCATCGGACATGCGGCTGACGATCATGCCGCGTGCCAGCACCCATTTAACGCTCCCGTCGCGACAGAGCACGCGGTGTTCGTTGTAATAGGCTTTGGTCTGACCCGCCAGATAGGCATGTATTTCGGCATCGACCTGAGCGCGATCCTCCGGGTGAATCCGGCTGCGCCAGGCAGCTTCGTTGGCGGCGATATCCTCATCGGTGTAGCCGGCCATTTCCTTGTAACGCGTTGAAAACACCACTGTATCCTGTGGAATATTCCAGTCCCACACCCCGTCCCCGGCGCCTTCCAAGGCAAATTTCCAACGCTCTTCGCTCTCCCGCAATTTTCGGTTGCGGCGCGAAATATCCCAGATCACCCAGATACCGGCCATCGCAACGATAGCAAAGATCACACCACTCACGTAGAGCGGACTCATCTGATTAACCCTGAATAGGATAGGCTACGAACGGGTAAGTGATTAAACATGTGCCGGAGAAATGGGTCGTATTTAATTGAGAACACGCACGATAGTGTGCTTATAGATGCGCGGATATTGCACTGATTGGCCGTTATTTTCAACTCTTTTGATGACAGTCCAATGACACACCCTGCAGCCTTATCCCGCCCTCAAAATCGGGTAAGTTCCCGGCTCTGCCCCGCTTGCCTTATGAAAAGGAACAACTGACCGATAATATCAGTAACTAAGGAGCGCATCATGAACCTGATCAGCAGCATCCCGTATCTGGGCAACAAGTTAAGCGGACGAGGTACGCAGCCCGACAAAGGAAAATCATCCAAAAAACCGGTCGCTAAAAAAGTCGCGTCCGAGCACCCCTCAACCGAGCCCCGTCTGGGACAAAAGTTGGATATTTCTGTTTGAAAGTGCCAGCGTTAGAGCAGGATACTTTTAATGACCGCCATGCACAGCAGGGCATAGCCTGCTGCCAGTAGATCATCGAACATCACACCCAAACCGCCATGCCAGTTGCTGTCGAAATAGCGAATTGGCGGCGGTTTCACGATATCGAAAAAACGAAACAGCGCGAAGGCCAGAAGAGACCAGTACCACCCTGTCGGCGTAAAAAATAGCACCAGCAGCATCGCCACAATTTCGTCCCAGACCATACCGCCATGATCCGCCACACCGAGTGCGCGACCTGTAATCTCGCACACCCAAACGCCAATGGCAAACGCCCAGATCAACATCAAGATAAACATCGCATCCGACAGGCGCGGCGCTAAAAACCAGTACATCGGGAAAGCAACCAGCGTACCGAAGGTGCCGGGTGCTTTCCTGGCTAATCCGCTGCCAAAACCAAATGACAAAAAATGGGCCGGATGGCTGAGCAAAAATTTCCAGTCAGGTACTACTTTTACGTCATCGGAAGTGGTCATAGCCTGCGCCTTCGGTATCAATCAATTTTCCACCTGCGTCCTGAATGAGGCAGCCACGCCCTGCCACGATGCGGCCGATGCGGGTGAGCCTCAAATCTATTTCACGGCTGAGTGTGAGCACCTCGGCGTGACGCGCTAGCGGTGCTGTAAAACACAATTCATAGTCATCCCCGCCCGATAGCAGATAGTTGGCCGCAAATCGCCGCCGAAAAATTTCTGAGACCGGCAGCGACGAAAAATCGATTTCGGCGCCGACACCCGATGCATCAAGGATATGCCCCAGATCCGCTATGAGCCCGTCTGAAATATCGATCGCGCTGCGAGCCAATCCCCGCAGGGCAAGCCCCAGTGCGATACGCGGCTGCGGCTGGTGCAAGGCTGCGGCACAGGATGCGAACTCATCTTCATTCAGACTCACCTGATCCAGCAGATGCGCCAGCGCAAGAGCGGCATCGCCCAGATTACCTGATACCCAGATTTCATCACCCGCCTGCGCCCCGCTGCGTCGCAAGGCCTGCTGCGCGTCCACTTCACCGAAGATCGTCACACACAGGTTAAGCGGCCCGCGCGTGGTATCGCCACCGACCAAATCCACTTTATGTGCATGCGCCAGCGCAAAGAATCCCGCTGAAAATTGTGCCAGCCAAACGTCATCAGCCACGGGAAGTGAGATCGCCAGCGTCGCCCAGCGCGGCACAGCGCCCATCGCCGCCAGATCAGACAGGTTCACTGCCAGGGTTTTGTGCCCTAAAAGATAGGGATCGGCATCGGGGAAAAAATGCGTGCCGGAAACGAGCATGTCGGTTGATACCGCCAGCACGTTTCCCGGAGCGACCTGCAGCAAGGCGCAATCATCTCCCACACCCAGCAAGGCGCCGGGTGTTGCACGGGTAAAATGGCGCCGGATCAGATCGAACTCAGACATGGGAAAAGACAGTTTTTAGTCGTAAGCCATAAGTTATTAGTTGTCGCTGCTGCGCAGCGTGCATTAACTAGCAACTAATAACTTAAGTCTAGCGTCTGTTATTGGCAAACTCAACGGCGCGAACTTTGGGTGCCAGTTTGTCCAGCACACCGTTCACGTACTTGTGACCGTCTGTACCGCCGAAGGTCTTGGCCAGTTCAACGGCTTCGTTGATGACCACTTTGTAGGGCACATCTAACTGGTGAGCCAGCTCAAACGCGGCCAGCAGCAGCACTGAAAATTCGACCGTGCTCAGTTCATCGAGCGCGCGATCCAAATAAGGGGTCAACAGAATTTGCAGTTCTTCCTGGTTAGCTAGCACGCCGCGCAATAATTTCGAATACATGGGCTTATCGTAACGCCCCAGATTCTTTTCGCCTTGCAGATGCGCTTCGATTTCCGTCGCATCGCTGCCCGACACGCGCCACTGATAAACACCCTGCAACGCCAGTTCGCGCGCGCGATGGCGCGGACTTTTCTGGACAGCATTTTTAGCCGCTACGGCCTCTGGAATCAGACTCATGCCAGTTCACGCAACAGATTAGCCATTTCAATCGCAGCTTGCGCAGCTTCCGCGCCCTTAACGCTGATACGCGCGAGCGCCTGGTCGTCAGTGTCCGTCGTCAAAATCGCATTGGCGATCGGCACACCGCACGCCAGTTGCACATCGTTCACGCCGCGTGCCGATTCGTTCGACACCACTTCAAAGTGATAAGTATCGCCACGGATCACCGCACCCAGCGCGATCAGCGCATCATATTTTTCGCTATCGGCCATGTGCAACAGCACAACCGGAATTTCCAGGGCGCCGGGCACCGTCGCGAGCGTAATGTCATCATCAGACACCCCCAGACGCACCAGTTCCGCGCGACAGGAAGCCATCAGGCCTTCGCACACCTCAGGATTAAAGCGGCTTTGCACCATACCGATACGCAACCCTTTTCCGCTCAAATTCTTTTCGACTTCTTTCATTGTCCTGCTCCTTTATTCGTGATCGGCGTAACCGACCACTTCCAATCCAAAACCTGTCATGCTGGGCATCTTGTGCGGCGTTGCCAGCAGGCGCATTTTGCCCACGTTCAAATCGCGTAATATCTGAGCCCCGATACCATAGCTGCGCGGATCCCACTGCGGCTGAGTCGTCGCGTCGTTGGTGGCCCGCGCCAGTAAATTCTGCGGCGTTTCCCCCCGATGCAGCAACACCAGCACGGCAGCCGGCGTCTGTGCCATCCGCTGCATCGCCTCATGCACACTGGTCGACTGTCCGGCCGGCTTTTGTTCGAGAAAATCAATAACAGACAGCGGCTCATGCACGCGCACCAGCGTCTCAGTCTGCGGGTTGATTTCGCCCTTTACCAGCGCCAGATGCGTGCGCTGCGTGGTTTTATCAACGTAAGTGGCCAGATTAAATTCGCCATACACGGTCTGCACCGGGCGCATCGCGACGCGCTCGACCAATTTTTCGTGCTGACTGCGATGTTCGATCAAATCCGCGATCGTACCGATTTTCAAACCGTGCAGCTTGGCATAGTCGATCAGATCCGGCAGTCGTGCCATCTCGCCATCGTCTTTGAGTATCTCACAGATCACGGATGCCGGCGTCAGCCCGGCCAACTGTGCCAGATCGCAGCCTGCTTCGGTGTGACCTGCACGCACCAGCACGCCGCCATTTTGCGCGCGCAGCGGGAAGATATGCCCCGGCTGCACGATGTCGGCAGGTTTCGCATTTTTATCCGCAGCGGCCAGCACTGTGCGAGCACGGTCGCCTGCTGAAATCCCAGTCGTCACGCCGTTTGCCGCTTCAATGGAAATTGTAAAATTGGTCGCCAGTTGCAAGCCGTTTTCCTGCACCATCAACGGCAGATTAAGCTGGCGGCAATGCGCTTCGGTGAGCGTCAGGCAAATCAGTCCGCGCGCATGTCGCGCCATGAAATTGATTTTTTCCGGCGTGGTAAATTCGGCTGCGAAAACAATGTCGCCCTCGTTTTCGCGGTCTTCCTCATCCACCAGAATGACCATATTGCCGGCACGAATTTCTTCGATGATTTCCTGTATCGGTGAAATTCCGTTCATTGCACTTCTTTCTGCATCATACGTTCAACATAGCGGGCGATCAGATCGATCTCGAGATTCACCTGCGCCCCCGTTTTTAATTCATTCAAGGTCGTCACATCCAGCGTATGCGGAATCAAGTTCACTTCGAATTCCGCACCCGCAACATGATTGACGGTCAGACTCACGCCGTTGATGGTGATAGAGCCTTTTACTGCGATGAATTTGGCGAGTGAGTGAGGCGCGCGCACCACTAAGCGCCAGCTCTCGCCAATGTCGTTAAATGCGACAACAGCACCCACACCGTCGACATGACCGCTGACCAGATGCCCGCCCAGTCGATCCGACAGTCGCAAGGCTTTTTCCAGATTGACGTGATTGCCCTGATGCGCAAGCCCTACCGTACAGTTCAAAGTTTCGCGCGAAACATCGACGGTAAATTCGCGCCCAGCTAGGGTGACCACCGTCAGACACACGCCGTTCACCGCAATGCTGTCACCGATCTGCACATCCTCCATACCCAGCACTTCGGCCTCAACCGACAGACGCAAGCCGCCCTCGCGATCTGCCGCACGGGTGATAATGCCCACATCTGCAATGATTCCACTAAACATTTCTTACTCCTTAAACCTAACCGGGCAATTCAACAAATACGGCAAGCTGATACAGACTGAACATTCTCACTGCCCCCGTCTCACGCGGAGGCGCGGAGAACGCGGAGAAAAACAAATAAAATAAAAATAAAAATAAAATAAAAATATATCTAAAATCAATCAGATAGGTGTAATTTAAATTGAAAACTTAAAATATGTGAACTAGTTTTTATTCAAGTTTGCTTTTGGTTTTCTCCGCGTCCTCCGCGTGAAATCGTTTTTTCATGGATTAGTCATTATCAACAGCCAACTGCAACAGCGCTTAAAAAATCCGCAGTTAAACACCTAAAGTGCTAACAAATACGATCGTTTTGGATAACGCTAAACTGTCAGCGCATGATTTTAACAAGGTTTTGATTTTACTCCGCGTTCTCCGCGTCTCCGCGTGATGCTGTTTTATACGTTGTAGATCATTTTCTTTCAAGTCGCACGGTGATGCGCAAGTCGCTGCCAACTTGCCGCACATCCTGCCATTTAAGATCAACGCGCTGATTAAGCGCAGTGAGTTCACCCAAAGCTGCCATGCCGCGTGCACTGTTGCCCAACAACTGAGGTGCAATGTAGAGCAACAACTCATCGACTAACCCCGCACGCAGCAGCGCGCCATTGAGTACAGCACCTGCTTCAACCAAAATCTCGTTGCACCCGCGCGATGCCAGATCGCGCATCACAGCCGGCAAATCCACCCGCCCGTCTGCATCCGGCAAGAGCACCACTTCAGCGCCCGCCTGCTGCAGGCGCTCAATTTTATGATCATCTCCCCGTGCGGCATAAATCAGCACACCACCTTGCAAGATGCGCGCACCGATCGGCATGCGCAAGCAACTGTCCAGCACCACCCTGAGCGGCTGACGCTCAACGTCAATCTCGCGCACAGTCAACAGTGCATCGTCGGCCAAAATTGTGTTGATGCCAGTCAACACGACACAGGAACGCGCCCGCCAGCGTTGCACATCGAGCCTCGCCTCAGCCCCCGTAATCCACTGACTGACGCCGTTAGACAGCGCCGTTCGCCCGTCCAGACTCATACCGACCTTGATTCTTACCTGCGGCATACCGCGCGTCATGCGCGCACAAAAACCGGCATTCAACTCACGCGCGGCGGCTTCCATCAACCCGCAATCAACCGAAATTCCGGCTGCACGCAATGTCGCGATGCCGCTGCCCGCCACCTGTGGATTCGGATCCTGCATCGCGACCACGACACGCGCGACGCCCGCATTGATCAGCGCATCCGCACATGGCGGTGTACGGCCGTAATGGCTGCAAGGCTCCAGCGTGACGTAGGCCGTCGCGCCCTTTGCCCCCGCTCCTGCCTCGCGCAAGGCGTACACTTCCGCGTGCGGCTCACCGGCTTTTTTGTGCCAGCCCGCCCCCAGCAAATTCCCGTCGCGCACCAGCACACAACCAACACGCGGATTCGGACTGGTGCTGTAAAGACCGCGCTCTGCCAGTTGAAGCGCCTGCGCCATCCAACGGCTGTCTTCCGCGCTAACCATTTTCAGGCTTATCACCGGCGCGCGAAGGCGTCCTTCGTACAGCCTTCACCGCATCGGCGAAATCCCCGACATCCTGAAAACTCTTGTAAACGGAGGCAAAACGAATATAGGCCACTTTGTCGAGCTTCAACAATTCCTGCATCACCAATTCACCCACATGTCGCGAGTCCACTTCACGCTCACCCAATGCATACAGTTTGTGAGTAACCGTATCGATTGCCGCATCCACCATTTCAGTCGACACAGGGCGCTTATGCAAGGCGCGGGTAAAACTGGTACGCAGCTTTCCAGAATCGAACTCGCAGCGAATGCCGTTCTGCTTTACCACTTGCGGCATACGCAACTCCACCGTTTCATAGGTGGTGAAACGTTTGTCACATGACACGCAGCGACGGCGACGACGGATGCTGTCACCCTCCTCACTCTCGCGGGTATCCACGACCTGGGTATCGTGACCTTTACAGAACGGACATTTCATAAAAGCAGTCGTTAGTTACTAGTCGCCAGTCACTAGTTAAAGCCCGCCGCATCGCGGCGACAAACTAAACTAACAACTTACGTCTAATGACTTACAACTAGGCTCCGTAAACCGGGAACTTGGCCGTCATCTTTTTGACTTCGGCGACGACGCGTGCAATCACAGCCTCATCGGTTGGCGCATCCAAGACGTCAGCGATCAGATTCGCCAGCAATTCCGCTTCCAACTCCTTGAAACCACGCGTTGTCATCGCAGGACTGCCGATACGGATACCGCTGGTGACGAATGGTTTTTGCGGGTCATTTGGAATGGCGTTCTTGTTAACGGTGATGTGCGCACGTCCCAGCGCCGCTTCCGCATCTTTACCGGTCAGATTCTTAGCTTGCAAATCAACCAGAAACACGTGACTGTCGGTGCGACCGGACACGATGCGCAGACCGCGCTCTTTCAAGACGCGCGTCATCACGCGGGCATTTTCAACCACCTGACGCTGATAAACTTTGAACTCAGGACTCGCCGCTTCCTTGAAAGCAATCGCTTTAGCGGCGATCACATGCATCAACGGACCGCCTTGCAGGCACGGGAAGATCGCTGAATTGAGCGCTTTTTCATGTTCGGCTTTGGCCAGAATCAGACCGCCGCGCGGGCCGCGCAGTGTCTTGTGAGTGGTGGTAGTGACGAAATCGGCGATTCCAACAGGAGATGGATAAACACCTGCGGCGATGAGTCCTGCGTAATGCGCCATATCGACAAACAGATACGCGCCAACGCTATCGGCTATTGAGCGGAAACGCTTCCAGTCGATGACCAGCGCGTAAGCCGATGCACCGGCCACGATCATCTTCGGCTTGTGCTCAGTCGCCAGACGCTGAACTTCGTCATAGTCAATTTCTTCCTGCTCGTTCAGGCCGTACTGAATCGCGTTGTACAGTTTGCCGCTAATATTGACCGATGCGCCGTGAGTCAAGTGACCGCCATGTGCCAACGACATACCCAAAATGGTGTCGCCCGGTTTCAAGACAGACACATACACTGCCTGATTGGCTTGCGAGCCTGAATGCGGCTGCACGTTGGCATATTCCGCGCCGAACAGCGCTTTTGCGCGGTCGATCGCCAGTTGCTCGGCCACATCCACATATTCGCAACCGCCGTAATAACGCTTGCCGGGATAGCCTTCGGCGTACTTGTTGGTGAGCTTAGTACCCTGCGCTTCCATCACGGCACAACTGGTGTAGTTTTCAGACGCGATCAACTCGATATGATCTTCCTGACGCTGGTTTTCATTCTGAATCGAGGCCCACAATTCGGGGTCGGTGACGGCAATGGTATTTTTGCTTGAGAACATGGCGAATAATCCTGATAGAAATTTTTAAGGTCTGTAATTCTACCATGTACCGCGTTTATCCTTAAACAGGTTGTCTAAAAACTGCACATACGCCACGCACACTGTGTGAAGTAATGCCTGATGTTAAATTGAATTAACTCCCCGCGATCGTCATACCGTCGAGCAGAACCGAGCCGCACTGGCGCGAACCCTGTACCAGCACATCGGATCCCACCGCCACGATATTGCGATACATCTCCTTCAAATTACCCGCGATGGTCACTTCATGCACCGGATACTGTATCTGTCCATTCTCGACCCAGAAACCCGCCGCACCACGCGAATAGTCGCCGGTAATCGAGTTAACGCCCTGCCCCAGCAATTCAGTGACCAACAGCCCGCGATGCATGGTTTTTAGCAGCCCCGCCAGATCAAGCTCGCCGACGCCTGATGGCTGCAAAATCAGATTGTGATTGCCGCCTGAATTACCGGTTGAGCGCAACCCCAGTTTCCGCGCGGAATAACTGCCCAGAAAATAACCGCGCAGCACGCCGTCTTCGACGATATTGCGGTGCTGCGTCTTGACGCCTTCGTCATCGAAAGGACTGGATGCCAGCCCTCTTGGAATGTCAGGCACATCGGAAATCTGAATATGCGACGAAAACACCGGCTTATCGAGCTGATCGAGCAAAAAGGACGATTTACGATACAGACTGCCGCCGCTCACCGCGCCCACAAAATGGCCGAGCAAACTGGCCGCAACGGAAGCTTCGAGCAGCACCGGCACCTGCATTGTCGCAATCTGCCGCGCCCCCAGTCGCCGCACCGTGCGTTCTGCGGCAATGCGCCCGACATCCCCCGCAGCGAGTAAATCATCCGCACTGCGCGCCACGCTATACCAGTAATCGCGCTCCATCGCATCCATCTGCTCGGCAATCACCGAGCAACTCAGACTGTGGCGCGAAGTCGGGTAACCACCGATAAAGCCCAAACTATTGGCAAAAACAAACTGTGCCTCATGCACATTGACCGTCGCCCCTTCCGAATTCTGGATGCGCGCGTCCGCATCCAACGCCGCCTGTTCGCACTCTGTCGCCATCGAAATGGCCTGCTCCACCGATAAATCCCAGGGGTGATACAAGTCCAGCTCCGGAAATTCGCAGGCCAGGCTGTCCGCTTCCGGCAGCCCTGAACAATCGTCTTTAGCGGTGTAGCGCGCAATCGACAACGCCGCGTCCACCGTGTCACGAACCGCTTGGGCAGAAAAATCCGAGGTGCTGGCATTGCCGCGTTGCTGGCCAAAATAGACCGTGACGCCCAGCCCTTTATCGCGATTGTATTCGATGGTTTCGACTTCACCGTGACGCACCGTAACGGCCTGACCGAAGCCCTCTGAAACCTCAGCGGAAGCGGCTGACGCCCCCTGCTGGCGCGCATAGTCCAGCATCTCCTGCGCGATGCGGCGCAAATTTTCAGCTGAATTGGCAAAGCGCTCCGGAGTCAGGGGATTTTGCTCAGACGACATAGGTTTGTTCATAACTTCAAGCGGTCAAATGACGAAAGGCGCTATCATAGCAGCATCTCAAAGCCACATTGCATACCATGAACCCGCACGACGACGACAAAGACAAAAAAAACCATCAAACTATCAATGAGTTCGACGAAGAACATCCGATTGAACTCGACGATGAAGACGAAGAGACGGAATACGACCTCGACGAGGAAGAATACGACGAGGACGACTCAGACGAAGAATTCGACGAAGACGAAGAATCAGACGAAGAATCCGACAAAAACGAGTCCAAGGAAAAAAGCGCCGTTGCACGCCCGAAACCGCAAGGACGGGGACTGCGCAGTTTGGCTGTTGCCGAAGAGGAAGAAGAACTCCCTCCGAGCAAGACCAAAATAAAGAAACAGATGCACGATTTGCGCGATCTGGGAGAAGAATTGACGGAACTGGGTAAAGATCAACTCACCCAACTCGACATTCCTGAGAGCTTGCGCGATGCGATTAAAGACATGCACCGCATCAAATCCTTTGGCGCTAAACGCCGCCAGTTACAATACATCGGCAAGCTGATGCGCGATGTTGAAATTGACCCCATTATTGCCAAGTTGAACACTTGGAAGGGTACCTCGCAACAGCATATTGGCTATATGCATCAGATCGAACGCTGGCGCGAACGCCTGCTGGAGGGTGATGTCGCACTCACAGAATTGTTAGCGGCTTATCCTGACACCGATGTACAGCGCCTGCGCACCTTGATCCGCAATGCCCTCAAGGAGCGAGAAGCCGGCAAACCGGGCAAAAATTTCCGGGAAATCTTTCAGATCCTGAGGGAAACCATCCCTCAACCTGTCTGATTTGAACGGAAAATAAAAAAGGGCGCGAGGCGCCCTTTTTTATTTCATGCATACATCATCAACGTGACATATCGGGATGTTTTTCCACCACCATACGGTTAAGCACATGCATCACCTCGGCACTGGCCGCTTCCACACTGGTCATTTCGGCAATAATTCTGGTCTGTACGCTTTCATCACTTTCCCAACCGCTATCGAGCAAAACCATCGCTTTGTGCACGCCGTCATGAACCTTGGCGTGAGGTTCGAGCAACGCGCGGTAAGAAGGTGTCGAACTGAATATTTCACGGCCTTCGGATTCATACCACTTACCCATACGACAATTGTGATGATCGACGCCTGCCGCCCTGCGCAAGTCACCGTCATCCGCTTTATTGATCAAGGCGTACGCACGCTGCTTGTAAATGACATGATCGACCTTAACCAGTGACGCGTAGCTCAAATCCTGCGCGTAGTTAGCGCTATTGAGGGTGATTTTTGCCGATTCATAGAACCGGCCGAAACGCTCTTCTAAGCGTGCAATAACGCTTTGCGACGAGTCGGTAATGTCGTGCATTTCCTCAGAGTCTGCCAGCATCTTGACCGCTTCTCCCTGCAACATCTGCATCACCCGACCGATGGACTCAGAGGCATTTTTGGTGTTTTCGGCCAGTTTGCGCACTTCATCTGCCACCACCGCAAAACCGCGCCCCGCTTCACCGGCTCTTGCCGCCTCAATTGCCGCATTCAAAGCCAGCAAATTAGTCTGATCGGCAATCGAGGTAATCAGCCCGACCGCCTTGTTGATCTCGGCACTGCGCGCATTTAAACGCGTGATCGACTCATTGGCTTGTTTAACGCGATCGGTAATGCCGGACAGGCGCTCGACGACATCTTTGACCGATGCCTGACTCGCCTCGGCATCCTCGCTGTTACGCTGCGCGAGGGTCGCCAACTCCGCCATATTATCCGTGATGATTTTCAAATCTTCCTGATTGAAAGCCAGATTGGTCAAAAGATTCTGGTTGTTCAAATGATGCGCCTTGGATAACAGGTTATCGCGCATCGCGCTCTTTTTCTGGCCCGCCATGCCTTGTAGCAACACGTTTTGATTAGCCAGACCGGTTCTGAACCCGCCGTGCATGCCGCCGTTCATCGCACTACGATTGAAGTTGCCGGTCAGATTCGCCCTGAAACTGGTTTCCTGTTCGCGGAAAAAAGCCCCCAACTGATCCAGCATATCGTTTACGTTCCAGCATAGAAAACCGATTTCATCCTTGTCTGACACGCCGACGATACGGTTATTAAACTGCCCGGTTGCCACCGCACTGATCACAGCATTCAACTGCACCAGAGGTGCCAGCCATTGTTTCACCAGCCACTGACCTATTGCCGACACCGCAATACCCACAACCAAAAACACCAGCATGAGCACATCCATTCCGTGACGCGCAAAGCTCACCAGTAGAATGATTAAAATCCCGATCGAAAACGACCAGAGCAGCAAGGAAACTCTAGATTGCAAGGACAAGTTCATCATAGCTGAGCCCCTTTTCATTCAATACATCGACCAGCATTTTAGTAGAAGCCGCAATGGCGTTAGCGGGACCTACGCGTTTTTCTTCTTCGAGCATCGCCGCATATAATCCGGTCACGGTCTGAATCCCGCTCATTTTGGGCTTGCGGCGTATTGACAGATACCCTGTAATTTTCCCTTGCGGATCAAATGTCGGCGTCACATTGGCAAAAACCCAGTAAAAACCGCCGTCTTTTGACATGTTTTTGACATAGGCAAAACACTCACTACCCGCCTGTATTTTGTCCCAAAGAAGCTGAAACACACCGCGCGGCATATCCGGATGACGAATGATATTGTGCTGCGTCCCGATCAATTCAGACTCGGTGTAACCGGAAAATTCAATGAAAATCCGGTTGCCATAGGTAATACGCCCTTTGAGATCGGTCATCGAAACGATAAAATCGTCCTCACGCATCACTCTTTCGACCGAAGTCGGTGTTATTGATCTTTTCATTTATCCCCCTGCCCTATTTTTATCGGACGTTAGCTATCAAACCACCCACGTCGTTTATTCGGCTAAATTATACATATCTTTAATTTTTAATGTTAAATGCGATCCATCCACAACAAAGCCTTGAATAGGAGCACTACATGACCGCAATTCTTCCGCACATCTCGATTGACTCAGGAAAAGACCCGCAATACAGCCTCATTTGGCTGCATGGCTTAGGCGCTGACGGGCAGGATTTTGTGCCTATGGTGGAAGAACTCCGTTTACCCGTCGCAATTCACTACGTTTTCCCCCATGCGCCACACCGCCCGGTCACCGTCAACGGCGGCTATGTGATGCGCGCCTGGTACGACATTTCCGGCAACGATATCAGCGCACGGCAAGATGCGGCCGGCATACGTGCATCTCAAGCGGATATTGAGGCGCTCATCAACAGTGAAGTGGCGCGCGGGATTGCTCACGAACATATCTTTCTGGCGGGTTTCTCGCAGGGCGGCGCCATTGCCTTGCATACAGCCTTGCGTCAGGATATACCGCTCGGTGGCGTACTGGTGCTCTCCGCTTATTTGCCGCTAGCCGACACGGCAGAGAGGGACGCCACCGCCAGGTCAAGGGAAACACCCGTCTTTATGGCGCACGGACGCAGCGACCCCATTGTTCCTTGCGCATTGGGTCTGGCCTCAAAGGATCAGATCAGCGCCTTAGGGTATGCCGTCGACTGGCACGATTACCCGATGCAGCACACCGTCTGCGAAATTGAATTGCGCGATATCGAGGCGTGGCTGACAAAACAGGTGAAGGGTGAAGGGTGAAGGGTGAAGGGTGAAAGGCGCGGGGGGAGGTTTACCACTCCCCCACTTCAAAATTCGTATTCGAGCTGACTTCTGAGGGTGTGAGCCGGCGCAGCAGCGCTGACCCCCACCAGCCAGGCTGCGTTGTATTTGATCGCCTGCCGGTTGCCCAGCGCAATTTTCCCAAACACGGCAGGGCCCATGCGATGGTTTTGCGAGGCGACCGGTGACCAGTGATTCCACGTACCCATTTCGCCCAAGCCCTGCATACCGAATTCCAGCGCCGGCTTCCAGCGGTACTTGACTTGCCACTGGCAGGCCAAGTTAGTGGTATAGGGCACACCGCTCTCATCAGGCATACCGAATGCGCGTACAAATAGCAGATTGCCATTGAGCTGAAATTTCCCGATTTCCTTCTGCAACAAGGGCCCTACCCTAAGCTCCCAGGGCGCGGCCCCAGACAAGGGCACTTCCAGTTCAGCCAGCAAGCCCGCATCCAGCAGATACTGTCCTGTTTCAGTGAACAGCCATTTGTTTTCCCACTCGGCGAGGGTGGCCCGCGCGCCCCCGTTATGCTCCTGCTTCAAATACAGTTCGGTGAACCAGTGATCAGTCACCCCATACCCGAGCCCTATTCCGGCTACCTGCTGGCCTGCGCCTGCGACAGGCGCGGCAGCACCCAACTTGACGCCTAACTCGCGCTCGCCTTGCTCAATTGCAGTTGTATAAACGTAATCGGCCGCACCCGCATACACCAGCGGGACGCATAGACACCAGAGAAAAATAACTTCAAGTAACTGACGCAACTGACTGTAATTGATTCGAGCAAATAGCATGGATTTTCCTATCGTACGATGAGAACGCCACGTGCCGTGTCTTCATGCAGCTCGCCGTCAAATGGATACCGGCCGGCCTCCAGCGGGCCTAAATAGAGCGTGATGCGACTGTTCGCCGCTATCGCCTTTTCCCGGTTGAGCGCATGACTATCGAATTCTTCAGGCGTCGCATCCTGATTGTCGATCACCAGTTTGATCTTAACGCCCGACGGGACAATTAATTCCGCAGGCTCAAAGCGATGCTCTTTGATCACCAGCGTATAGTCAGCGGCAAGTGCTGCGAACGGAAACAGCAACGTGATGAGAAAAATCGTTTTCATAACCATCCTTAGTCGAATTCGGATGCAAATGATAATCGTTCTCATTTGCGATAACAAGCATTTTCAGGCATGATTATCGAAATTCTCAAAAGTCACCAACATGCGCCAACCTGAACATCTGAAAAACGCCGGTCTCAAATCCACCTTGCCGCGACTCAAGGTGCTCAGCCTGTTTGAATCAGGTCAGACACGCCACATGAGCGCCGAGGAGGTCTACAAACTGCTGCTCAGCACAGGCGATGATGTCGGGCTTGCCACCGTATATCGGGTGCTGACCCAGTTCGAACAGGCAGGCTTGCTGACACGGCACAATTTTGAAGGCGGCAAATCCGTCTTCGAACTCAATCAGGGCACGCATCACGATCATATCGTCTGCTTGCAATGCGGCCATGTCGAAGAATTTTTTGACGCTAACATTGAAGCGCGCCAGGAAAAAGCCGCCGCCGATCGAGGATTTGCGATCCGCGACCACTCACTATCGATTTATGCCGATTGCACAAAAACAGTCTGCCCTAATAAAACCCGCTCTGAAAATCGCTAACGACTCATGATCCCCTGGCTTGCCGAACATACGCCCTTCCCGCCGGTCGCCTCAGCCCTGATGGAACCCAATGGCCTTCTGGCAGCGGGCGGTTCACTGACTCCGGAACGACTGCTGAGTGCCTACCGTTGCGGCATCTTCCCGTGGTTTAGTCCCGGCGAGCCGCTGTTGTGGTGGAGCCCCAACCCGCGCATGGTGTTGATCCCCGGCGAATTTAAATTGTCCGCCTCACTCGCAAAGGTCCTGCGCGGCAATACCTTTGAGCTGCGCATCGACAGCGCATTCGAACAGGTGATGAAGGAATGTGCAGCCCCTAGGGGTGATCAGCCCGGCACCTGGATCAGCGATGAGATGATCGCCGCCTATGTCGAGCTGCACAGACTGGGTTATGCCCATTCGATAGAAAGCTGGCAGCACGGCCGGCTGGCAGGCGGCTTGTATGGCGTGGCAATCGGTCGGATGTTCTACGGCGAATCGATGTTCAGCCGGGCCTCCAATGCGTCAAAAATCGCGCTCGCCCACCTATGCCGCCAGCCCTATGACTTGATTGATTGCCAGATGCACACCCCGCACTTAGCATCACTAGGCGCACGACTGCTGCCGCGAGATGAATTTATTGCGAGCGTGAGTGAGTTGACCCGTATCAATTCGACATTAGCGCCATGAGTACCCTGAACGACACACCGATTTCGGCGCTGCATTTTTATCTGACAGCCCCCTATCCTTGCAGCTACCTGCCGGATTTGCAGGCGCGCTCGCAAGTCGCCACGCCGGGATTTTTGATCAATTCGGCGCTGTACTCTCAACTCGTGCGTTACGGATTCCGGCGCAGCAGCAGCCACATCTATCGCCCCCGCTGCGACACCTGTAGCGCCTGCATCCAACTGCGGGTTCGGGCACGGGAATTTTCAGCCAACCGGTCTCAGCGCCGCGCCTGGTCGCAACACAATACACTCGATGCAAGCTTGCATACACTGCAGGATAAACCCGAATATTTTGAGTTGTATCAACGCTATCAACACACCCGCCACCCTGACGGCGGCATGGACAACGAGGATTTTGAAGCCTATCAAACTTTTTTATTGCAAAGCCATGTCGACACACTGCTGGTAGAATTCCGTCAGGACGGCGTGCTCCGCATGGTCAGCATCGTCGACCTGCTCGATGATGGACTCTCATCCGTGTACACCTTTTATGACCCCGATGTTCCCCGCGCCCGTTTCGGGGTATACAACGTTTTGTGGCAAATTGAACTGTGCCGCAAACTAAATCTGGATTTTGTCTACTTAGGCTACTGGATCAAAAACAGTCGCAAAATGTCCTATAAAACCCAGTATCAACCGGCAGAAGGCTTGCAGGATGGCCACTGGTCCGAGCTACGCGACACACAAACTGAAAGCTAACAACATGAAAACACGTCTGGGAATTTTCATCATCGCACTGCTGCTTTTGCCGCTGGCGGGATTTTTTATAAGCGGTGGAGAATGGCAGCAATTGACCGTCACCACGGGAAGCGATGACGTCATTGCCGGCACCCTGCGCACCAGCATCATGCTGATGATTTACGTGTTTCTGCTCAATCTGATCGTCAAACGCATGACCGGCAACGCCCCGCTTGATACGCAACGTCCTTACTACCTTGCCGTGGGTGCGGCCAGCGCCTTCCTGTGCTGGCAACTGATTTTTATGAATCTTTTCGTCGCAAACTGGATCTCGCCTCAGGACAATCCGATTGTCTTACAACTGATGATCTACACGCCGTTATTTGCGCTGCTGGCCCCGGCCATCCTGCTCACCCGCGCCCTGTTCGGCAGTTTCACCGGTCTGCTCAAAGCGCTCACCTGCCGCCTCACTTTTACGCCGCCTAACGCGGAAACGCTGGCACGCGTGCTGCTACCCCTGGCCCTGTTAGGACTAACAGCCGGTGCGGCATGGCCCGAAAAATTCTACTGGCTATTCTGGAGCGCGCCGCTGCTGCTGTTGACCGCCCTGCAATTATTCTGGCACGAGGGCACCATTTTCACCGGCCTCAAAACCGGCGACTGGGGACGCCTCGTATGCACGGCGGCAGCCGGCATCGTGGTCGGCAATCTCGCCGTGATCAGCTATCAGGCCAACGCCCTGCTGGACATCAATCTACCCAATATCTGGGTCGCGCAAGCAGGCCTTGCACTGTTCGCGCTGACCTGTTTGCAGCTCTCCGATGTACTGGCAGAAGTCTGGCGCGGCAAATCGCGCGCGGCGATGTATGCGGGCAAGAAAAAATTTCCGATTCCCGTGGTCGTCAAAAAATAGAGACTATATCGTAGCTGGCTGTTGATAATTGTTAATCACCTGAAACAGCGTTTTCACGCGGAGACGCGGAGAACGCGGAGAAAACCGAAGTAAAAACTCACTATCTGAATTTAGTTTAGGTTTAGATTTTGTTTGCATTTTCTCCGCGTCTCCGCGTGAGTATGATTTTGACTTTTTTTGACTGAGTTTCAACAGTTAATTGCGACATAGCCAAAATAATTACTCAAACTTTATTACCGTTTTTGAAAGTTAAACCATGTATGCACTGCTCCGCCCCGCGCTGTTCCGGCTCGATCCTGAAACAGCCCACCATCTGACGCTCAACGGCCTCAGCACCCTCAACAAACTGGGATTGAGCGGCCTTATTGCGCCCGCTATCGTCGATGACCCGCGCACCGTGATGGGACTGACGTTTCCCAATCCGGTAGGGCTGGCCGCAGGCCTCGACAAAAACGGCGACTGCATCGACGGTCTGGCTGCCATCGGCTTTGGCTCTATCGAAATCGGCACCATCACCCCGCTGCCGCAACCTGGCAACCCGAAGCCGCGCCTGTTTCGCCTGCCTGCCGCACAGGGCATCATCAATCGCATGGGATTTAACAACGAAGGGATTGATGCGCTGATCGCAAACGTGCAACGCGCTAATTTCCGTGGCATTCTGGGCATCAATATTGGCAAAAATGCGGCAACACCGATTGAGAAGGCCTCAGACGACTACTTAATCTGTTTGCGCAAAGCCTATGCGCACGCAAGCTATATCACGGTCAATATCTCGTCCCCCAACACAAAAAATCTGCGCCAGTTACAGGATGAAGCTGCCCTCAACGATCTGCTCTCGCAACTCAAAGCCGAACAGCAAAAATTATCCGACAGCCATGGAAAATATGTACCCATCGCCTTGAAAATCGCACCGGATATGGAGAACGAACAGATCACGCAAATTGCCCGCCTGCTGATGCAGCACCGCATCGACGGTGTGATCGCCACCAACACCACCCTCTCACGTGCAGGCGTGGAAAATCTCCCGCACGGCGATGAAACAGGCGGCCTCTCGGGTGCGCCCGTGCGCGACAAATCAACTCGCGTGATCAGTCAACTCGCCAAAAAACTGCAAGGCGCGCTCCCCATCATCGGGGTGGGCGGCATAATATCTGGCGATGATGCAGCGGAGAAAATCAAAGCCGGCGCATCCCTGGTGCAGATCTACAGCGGCCTGATTTACAAAGGGCCTGCGCTGGTCAGCGAATGCAGCCGTGCGATACGCGCTATTTAACGCATCTCACATAAATTGATACGCCTAATAACCTGCACTCATATAGTTATGCTAATAAAACGGTTGAACAGGGCAATAAATCATCGGATAATCCGCGCCTGATTTAGAAAGCACAATAATGACTGAATATCTGCTGATCTTGCTGGGCGCGGTGTTTGTAAACAACATCGTGATGGTCAAGATTCTCGGGCTATGCCCGTTCATGGGCGTCTCCAAAAAACTGGAGGCGGCAGTTGGCATGGGCGCTGCCACCACCTTCGTGCTGACCTTAGGATCGGGATCGAGCTACCTGATCAGCCATTATCTGCTGGGACCGGATCTGGCCTACCTGACCACGCTATCCTTTATCGTGGTGATCGCCGGCATCGTACAGTTCACCGAAATGGCCGTCGAAAAAACCAGCCCGTCGCTGTATCAGACACTGGGCATTTATCTGCCGCTGATCACCACCAACTGCGCGGTACTGGGCATTCCGCTGCTCAACGTACAGGCAAAACACAACTTCATGGAATCCCTGCTGTTCGGCTTCGGCGGCTCGGTCGGTTTTACGCTGGTGATGGTGCTGTTCGCAGGGTTGCGCGAACGCATGGAAGGCGCGGATGTGCCGGGCGTTTTCAAGGGATCGGCGATTGCGATGGTCACCGCAGGCCTGATGAGCCTGTCCTTCATGGGTTTTTCAGGATTGATTAAATAATGCTGGGCGCGTTACTGGTCATGGCGGCCATCGCCATCGTTCTGGGTGCGGTGTTAGGTTTTGCCGCAATCAAATTCCGCGTCGAAGGCAACCCGCTGGTCGACAAGATCGATGCCGTATTGCCTCAGACCCAGTGCGGCCAGTGCGGTTATCCGGGATGCAAACCCTATGCGACAGCTATTGCAGAAGGAGTGAGCGACATCAACAAATGTCCACCCGGAGGCGAAGAAGGCATCCACAAACTAGCCGACCTGCTGGGCATGGAATTCAAACCCTTCGGCGGCGAAACCATCCCCAAGCCCAAGGCCGTCGCGATCATCGACGAGACGACCTGCATCGGTTGTACGCTGTGCATACAGGCCTGCCCCGTTGATGCGATCGTGGGTGCCGCCAAGCAGATGCATACCATCATCGCCGCCGAATGTACCGGCTGCGAATTGTGTCTCGCGCCCTGCCCGGTTGATTGCATCAGCATGGCGCCGATTGCCGACACCGTGACAAACTGGAAGTGGAAATACCCCGTGTACGCCCTGACTGCGTCCAAATAAATCATGAGAACACTCTATCAATTTCACGGCGGAATACATCCTCCCACCAACAAGACGCAATCGAATGCCACGCCTATCGTTCAGGCGGCACTGCCCTCGAAGCTGGTCATTCCACTGCACCAGCATGTCGGCAACAGCGCAAGACCCGTCGTTGAAGCGGGACAGCATGTCCTAAAAGGACAGGTTATCGGCGTAGCCGAAGGGCATTTATCCAGCGCGGTACACGCCTCGACCTCAGGCACGATCAGTGCGATCGACCAGCAGCTGGTCGCCCATCCGTCCGGCATGCCGGATCTGTGCATCACGCTGATCCCGGACGGACGCGACGAATGGATTGCACTTGAGTCCTGCGAGGACTGGACGGAGCTCTCTCACAGCGAATTAAGGCACAAATTGCGCGAAGCGGGCGTCGTAGGTTTGGGCGGCGCGGTATTCCCGAGCGACATGAAGCTGTACTCGCACAAGCAAAAAATCAACACGCTGGTATTGAACGGGGCGGAGTGTGAGCCTTACATCACCTGCGACGATATGCTGATGCGCGAACGCGCAGCCGACATCCTGCAAGGCGCCGAGTTGATGCGCGCCCTGCTGTACGCGGAAGAGGTGCTGATCGGCATCGAAGACAATAAACCCGAAGCGATCACCGCAATGCGTGCGGCCGTTGCAGCCGGCGGCCATCAAAAGATGGACGTCATCGCTGTACCCACCGTTTATCCCGGCGGTGGTGCAAAACAACTGATCCGCGTGCTGACCGGCATCGAAGTCGCCGCCGGCGTGCGCTCGACCAATATGGGTGTGCAATGCTTCAACGTCGGCACAGCCTACAGCGCCTGGCGCGCAATCCGCTTTGGCGAGCCGCTGATTTCGCGCATCGTGACCCTCACCGGCAACGTAGCTCACCCTCAAAATGTCGAGGCGCTGATCGGCACGCCGATGGACGAACTGGTCGGACAGGCTGACCCATTACCAGGCACCACAGACTACATCATGGGCGGCCCGATGATGGGCGTGCTGATGCCCTCAAAAGAAGTCGGCGTCATCAAGGCGACCAACTGCATCATCGCCTCATCAGAGGCGATCTTCCCGAAGGCCTTGCCCGCCCTGCCCTGCATACGCTGCACGCGCTGCGCCGAGGTTTGCCCTTCAGAGTTGCAGCCGCAGGAACTGTACTGGTTCGCTAAGGCAAAGAATCTGGACAAGGCGGAAGACTATCATCTGTTCGATTGCATCGAATGCGGTGCGTGCAGCTACGTGTGCCCGAGCAATATTCCGCTGGTGCAATATTACCGTTTTGCCAAGAGTGAAATCTGGGCGAGGGACGCCAGCAAGAAAGCCGCAGATGCAGCGCGTGAACGCCATGAATTCCGCGAAAGCCGCATCGAACGCGAGAAACGCGAAAAAGCCGAAAAACTCGCCGCCAAGGAAAAAGCGGCTCAAGAGGCTAAGGCGGCGGTTCAACCGGCGATCGCCCCCGTCAATTCCGATGCCGATCCGGAAAACACCCTGCAACTGAAAATTCAGACGGCCATCGACCACGCAAAAGAACAGGCGGCGGCGATCAAACCGAAAAACACTGAACAACTCACGCCCGAGCAACAAGCTGAAATAGACGATATCGAGGCGCGCCGCGCAAGAATCCGCGAGCTTGCCAAAGACGCGACCCCCACCTAGGAACATTATGTCCGGATTTTTTTCACCCTTCATCACCAAACCGGTCAGCGTATCCCGGATCATGCTCAACGTGCTGTTGGCCCTAGTGCCCGGCATCGCGCTGTATGTATGGTTCTACGGCCCGGCAATTCTGATCTCACTCACGCTCGCCAGCGTCACCGCGCTCGGCGTCGAAGCGCTGATGCTGAAAATCCAGAATAAGCCGGTGGCATTTTTCCTCAAGGACAACACGGCACTCCTCACCGCATGGCTGCTCGCTCTATCCATCCCGCCGCTGGCACCCTGGTGGCTGGTGGTGGTCGGCACGGCATTCGCCATCAGCATCTCCAAGCATCTGTACGGCGGCCTTGGCAACAACCCGTTCAATCCGGCAATGATAGGCTACGCCGTCCTGATCATCTCGTTCCCGGTCCATATGACGCACTGGCTGACCCCGAACGGCTTGGGTGAAATCGCCTTCAGCTTCACGGACCAACTGAACTACATCTTCCGCGAAATTTTACCCAATGGCGTCAAGCTCGATGCGGTCACGATGGCTACACCGCTCGATACACTGAAAACCCAGTTGCATCTGAACGGCAGTATCAGCGACATCCTCGATATGCCGATCTATGGCCATCTGGCCGGCATCGGCAGCGAATGGATCGCGGCAGGATTTTTGCTGGGCGGCCTGTATTTGCTGGCCCAACGCATCATCAGCTGGCATCTGCCGGTCGCCTATCTGGGCACCTTATTTTTCATTGCCGCAGTGTTCCATCTGATTGATCCGGCACACTACGTACAGCCTGAGTTCCACTTGTTCTCGGGCGCTGCGATGCTGGGTGCGTTCTTCATCCTGACCGATCCGGTCACCAGTCCCACCACCCCGCGCGGCAAGATCTTTTTTGCGATGGGCGCCGCTTTGCTGACCTACCTGATCCGAACCTTTGGCGGTTTTCCGGACGGCATGGCCTTCGCCACCCTGCTGATGAACATCTGTGTGCCGCTGATCGACGCGTGGACGCAGCCCAAAGTATTCGGTAAAAAGGAGAAGCAGTCATGAGGCGCACCATCGCAAAAGCCTCGTTGCACACCGCGCTCAATCTGGCCGTGTTTGCCCTGATCGGCACGGCGATACTGGCTTTCACTTTCGCGCAGACCCACGAGCGGATTGCGCAAAGCGAAGAGGCGGAAAAGCTCAAACTGATTTCACAGATCGTGCCGCAAACCCTGTTCGACAACGATATCATCAAGGATACGCTGGACATCAAGACCGATGCCCTGCTGGGCAATGAAGACACCACCACCGCCTACCGCGCGCGTCTGGGGGGCGAGCCCTCGGTGATCGTGCTCGAGGCCATTGCGCCGGATGGTTACAGCGGAAAAATCGGCCTGCTGATCGCAATCAAAAGCACCGGTGAACTCGCTGGCGTACGCGTGCTGACACACAAGGAAACGCCGGGACTGGGCGATTACATTGAAATTGCCAGAAGCCCGTGGATCAAGGGATTTGACGGAAAATCGCAGGGACAGGACGCCGACTGGAAAGTCAAAAAAGATGGCGGCCAGTTCGACTACATGGCTGGCGCCACGATCACACCGCGCGCCGTCGTAAAAGCCGTGCATAAAGCCTTGCAGTATTTCGCCGCCCACCACGACGCGCTGTTCGCCCAAAAAACGACTTCCGCGACACAGGAGCTCAAGCCATGAACTATCAGGAACTCAAAGATATTTTATACAACGGCGTCTGGAAGCAGAATACCGGCGTCGTGCAACTACTCGGTATGTGCCCTATCCTTGCGGTCAGCTCATCTGTCGTCAACGGCGTGAGTCTGGGGCTCGCGACCTCGGTCGTGATGGCCTTGTCGGGCGCCGCGATCGCGCCGATCCGTACCGTGGTGCCAAATGAAGCGCGCATCCCCGTCTTCATTTTGATCATTGCCGTCCTGGTCACCGTGATCCAGTATCTGATGAATGCCTACATGTATTCGCTGTACGTCGTACTGGGCATCTTCATTCCGCTGATCGTCACCAACTGCATCGTGCTGGCGCGCATCGAAGCCTTTGCCGCTAAAAATCCGCCCATGCAGTCTGCCGTCGACGGCTTTGCGATGGGTCTAGGGCTGACCGCCGTGCTGGCTGTCTTGGGCGGCGTGCGCGAAATTTTCGGTCACGGCACCCTGCTCTCCGGCATCGACATGGCGCTGGGCGAATCGGCCAAATCGCTGGTGATCACCGTTGTGCCGGATTACCACGGATTTTTGCTGGCCATTCTGCCGCCTGGCGCGTTCATCACGTTAGGGATGCTGATCGCCACCAAGAACTGGCTGAACCTGCGCGCTGAAGCCCGTGCGCGCACCGATGCTCGCCAAACACCGCAGGAAATAACTGTTTAAATACTGATTATTCAATCGGTTAAAAACAATACCTATGCGTCTGAGCGATCAACAGTGTTCCATCATACGCAGCGCCGTTGCTGAACACTTTGGTCTCGACGCGGGCGTTTGGCTGTTTGGCTCGCGAGTAGATGACAGTCAACGTGGCGGCGATATTGATTTATATATTGAAGCTGCCACCGACGATGCGGATGAACTCGTCGACGCCAAGTTGAATTTCAAAGTCGCGTTATACAAACAACTGGGCGATCAGAAAATTGACGTTATCATCCGGCGTCCGGGCTACAAGGAAGCGTTGCCTATCTACGAGATCGCAAAACGAACCGGAGTGAAACTCTCATGAGCGCGACCTATACTCAGTCACTAGAAATATGCCAGCGTCACGCGGCCAGATTAGCTTGGGCAATGTCAGAATTCAGCGGTAAATTTCCACTCACATCCGACGTCATCATAGGCCTTACCAATACTGAATTAGCGGTATTGGACATGTTCTCGACACGCTTTGCCAAACTGCAAGACGCCATGGGCGCGACGCTTTTTCCTGCCGTTTTAGAGCTTACCAAGGAGCAGGGCAACTATCAGGCCTTTTTGGATAAGTTAAACCGCTTAGAAAAGATCGGTGCAATCGAATCAGCAGATCGGTGGCTGGTCTTGCGCGAAATGCGCAATGAATTTGCCTACGATTACCCTGACGACCCGGCGATACAAGCGGCCATCCTCAACAAAGCCTATCCTTTGGCAAATGAACTGTTAGCGATTTTGCACAACATTGAATTGTTTGCTGAGCCCTATAGCAGCGGGGCTGAGAAACCACCAAAATAAACCATGCGCATCACCCATGGAGAAGCCGAACAGGCTGTTAGCATTATCCGTAACGCTCTAGGTTCGGATGCGACGGTATGGCTATTCGGTTCACGCGCAGATGACAGCAAGCGTGGCGGCGATGTGGATCTGTACGCTGAATCATCCCTTGCGGGTGTGTTACTGAATGAAACTGTAAAAGCCAAAATTGCGCTGAACGATTTATTTGGCCGCTCAGTCGACCTTGTTGTGAACAATCACCGAAAATCCCGCCCTATCTATCAAATTGCCCGTAAACAAAGAATCCGCCTGTCATGAAAACACATTTGCAATAGATCTTAATCACTACGTATCCTCATCGGGGATTATTATATTGACCGTTTTTTCCCAAACCTATGAACGCAGATAAACGCCGGCAAATTTTTGAGCGCCTGCAAAAGGCCAATCCGCACCCGAAGACCGAACTCGAATACACGACGCCGTTCGAATTGCTGATCGCCGTGATGCTCTCAGCGCAAGCGACCGACATCAGCGTAAATGCGGCCACGCGACACCTGTATCCCGTCGCCAACACCCCCGAAGCCCTGCTGGATTTAGGTGAGGCAAAACTCGCGGAATACATCCAGCGCATCGGACTGTATAAAACCAAAGCCCGCCACGTCATACAGACCTGCCGGATGCTGGTCGAACTGCACAACAGTCAGGTGCCGCAGACCCGCGAGGCGCTCGAAGCCCTGCCGGGCGTAGGTCGCAAAACCGCCAATGTGATACTGAACACCGCGTTCGGACAAGCTGCTATGGCCGTAGATACGCATATCTTCCGCATCAGCAACCGCATCGGACTGGCGCCGGGCAAAAATGTGCTGGAAGTGGAACATAAGCTGATGAAGGTGATTCCCAAGGAATTCATACTGGACGCGCATCACTGGCTGATCCTGCACGGGCGCTACATCTGCCGCGCCCGCACCCCGAAATGCGCCGAATGTCTCATCTACGATCTGTGCGAATATCCACAAAAATCAACGGTATAAATGTGGCTACAAGGGAAAATCTGCCATACAACTAAAAAATCACAATATAATAATATTTAGTAAAATCAATTAGTTATAAAATAATCTCGACCGCAATAAATTAAGAAACAGCTGATTTAGGCTAGGTGTCGTTAAGTAGCGTTTTAAACATCATTGAACCCGCATTCTGGCGAAATACACCCAAAAATATCTTAATGCTGCTATCAATTGCATTGCGGAAATTAGCAGCAGGACTAGACTGCGGACTTGGTGATCAACAAAGGTGCCATAACCGTATGGCGATGTCTGAGAATTGTCAGCCATAAAGCGGTTGTTCGCGACCGGGGGAAATGTGTACATTGTGGTCAAATAACGCACAGGCCGTTATTTGACCGCACGAAACAAACACCGACGCCCCTGATTTGTTATGGCAGCCTGCGCCATATTATGAAATCTCATCTCGCATTCCACGACAAGGCTGTATACCCCGATGGTTCAATCGTTGAAATGACGATATGGGAATTACCGGGGTCTGTTGCCGGTAGCGGGCACACGCTGAAATACAGCCTGTTTTATGGCTTACCCGGAACACGCATCGTTGGCTATGACAACGAACGCGGCAAAGGTGATTACAAGCACATTGGCGAAGATGAAGAGGCCTATTTATTTACGGCAGTCGAGCAAATTGTCGCAGATTTTCTGAGTGATGTTGCTAAGGAAAGGAGCAAAGCATGAACGAAGTTAAATTGCATGTTGGTGATATCGATGGCATGGGAAAGCGTTTCATTGACGCTTGGAAACGATTGGAAAATGACCAAAAAGTGGAAGAGCGCCACCTGTCTTTTTTCAGCCTGGCTGCCATGATGGCGACCTTGTCGCAGAAGCGCCTAGAGATACTGAAGCACCTGCATCGTCATCAAGAAAAAAATGTAGCCACTTTGGCGCGCGTTCTTAATCGTGATTACAAAAGAGTTCATACCGATGTGGAAGCGCTTGCTGCGGCTGGATTGATTGAACGGGATGCCCAAGGGATTAGGACACGATATGACTCTGTTCAGGCAACAGTTAGCTTAAATTGAATTGCACTGGCATACACCAAAAATCTGATTATTGAGAATTGCCGGCGCCCTATACCCGGCAAATTCCACGACAGGCAGCTTTGCCGCAGGAGGTTTGCTGAGCTGCCCGTTTCTTTTGTGCCAAGAGCGGTTGGTCGGGATATAAAAATACCAGCCAGAAAGCGGATGGTCATGACCAATAGCAAGATGCCCGCTTCACTCCACAAAAAATTAGCTGTTACCGGTAGCGAGCATGCATTTTATCTATGGTCGCCGCCATTTGTTCGCGTAAAACTGCCGGTTGAATAACTTCAATACCATCCCCTAGGCCCAACAACCACCACTCCAGTTGAAGCGTATGCGGCACTGTTGCGATCAGTTTGACTGTGCCATCCTCCTGTTCGGTCAATATCTGATCGCGGGATAACGGGGTTTCAAACAGAATGTCGCTCTCACCCTTATACAAAATCGCCTCCAGCGTGATCATGCCTTTGGTGCAGAAACCAAACTTGCCTGTTTCAATAACCGTATCAATCGAGAAATCGGCTGGCACAGTTGACGCTTCATCGAGCATCGTGGCAGATTGAATACGGTGTAATGCTAGCGTGCGCAGGTCTTCATACTCAGCAAAGCGACAATAAAGGTAGCTGACATGACCTCGTTGTACCGTAGCGATGGGGTGTATGCGATATGCAACCGCGGTCTTTTTTCCTCGCTTGATATATTTAATTTCCAGCTGACGATCCGCCAGAAGTGCCTCGTATACGGTTTGTTGGACTTCAGGCTTGATCTGGGGCGCTAATAAAGGCTGCGATGTGGGGACTGTGCGCACCTTGTCCAGCCATGCTCGGGCCTGTTCACTTTTGGGTGCGTTGTTCAGATGCTGGCTGGCTGAATTGAAATATGGATCGAGCTGCTGCAGTGTGGATGCGGGTAGCAGGTTTTTCAAATGCTGTTCAACCATCGCTAGCGTAAGCGCCTCGGTCTGGCTCAAGCCCGGAAGGCTGAATAGCGGTGCATCTTTTTTCCAGCTCCAGCCAAATGGCCTGTCACGTTCATCCGCAACCAATGGAAATAATCCGGACAGTGACTGCAAATCCCGTTCGACGGTACGCTTACCCACATTAAATTCTACAGATAATTTTTCATGTAGATCACGCGCGGTGATTTTCTGCGGTTGGCGCGGAATCAGGCGCAGCATCTGCCATTGCCGTAGAAGAGTGTCGGGATGAAGTTGCGCCATGATTGTGTTTGTCGGGCTGGTTTTGATTGGTTTCATTTTAGCAGGATAACCCTTGTTAGCGTCATTACGTGTCGCGGTAGATGGCTTGATGATGAGTTCTTCAAAGAAGATTTTCACGCGTCACAGCCTGTCGCGATCACGCCTCATAATGCTTGTCAGCTCAATCAGATTGAAAAGGTGACAGATATGAATGACTTCAATATTTTCAGGCGCGCCAAGGCTCGCGGCAATCGTTCAGGAAAGCTGCTTAAAGATCCAGTTGAGTCTTATCGTCCGTTATTGGCGACGTGGCTGATCGAGATGACCTTGACCATGGGGTGGTATAAAAAACCAAAACCCAGCCGCCATCGTCGCTATATTCTTGAAGATGAGTCCTTTGCCGCAATCACGGGAATTGTTGTCGAAACTGATTCGGATGAGGAGCATGACGATTATATGATTATTGATGGAAATCGGATGGCGTATAGCGATGCGACATGTGCGCGGATATTGAAATTGCATCTGGTGACATTTCGAAATCAGCCAATGACTGATGAACTTTCACTGCTGGAAAATATTTGTACCCTAGGTCGGATACTGGGCTTAAACAACGCTGAGATGAGCATCTTGTCCTTTGCTGCTGTAATGGAAATATTTCCCGCCTTTAAGTTAGCAATTAGCGTGGCGTCAAGTGAAACGACACAACACCATTTAGCCTCGATAATCGCCCTTATCACAGGTCAAAAAAATACAGAGGTTCTGGCCGGTTTGCGAGAAGGCTCTACTTTGGTGTCATCCGGGATTGTCGAGGTGCAAACGTCCACTATCGACCTTGAAGGTAAACTCAGTTTGTTGGATGGCTTGAGTGACATCCTGTTTCAGTCGCATAAGAACGAAGAGGCTCTGACGGCTCGTTTCCTGAAGAAGGCAGGAGCATCTAGCTTGAAGATTAATGATTTTCCGCATCTTTTTCAGGATGTTCAAACTGTTGTTAACTATCTGGGCGGGGCACTGAAGAACAAGGAGTTGGGGGCAAATATTCTGTTCTACGGTGTTCCGGGTACGGGAAAAACTGAATGCGTCAAGGCCCTGGTGGCGAGCATAGGCATTGACCTTTATGAAGTCTCATTCGCCAATGAAGAAGGTAATCCGATCAGTGGCACTGACCGATTGCGCGCCTACAACATGTGTCAGCGCATGTTGCGCAGCAGCGACAACACCATTTTGATGTTCGACGAAATAGAGGACGTATTTCCTCGTGAAAGCGTCAGCATGGCGTTGTTCGGTCTTGATGATGCCGGTGGCCAGAAAAAATCTGGCAAAGCCTGGATCAACCGCGCGCTGGAGCGTAATGAAACTCCGGCGATCTGGGTGACCAACGATGCCGACATCGATCCGGCCTATCTGCGCCGTTTCGATTACTCAGTGCGTTTCTCCGTTCCTCCGCAACAGGTACGGATGTCGATTGCCCGTCATCATCTTGGACAATTCAAACCATCCGATGCCTGGCTGTCACGGATTGCCGCTAGTGAACAGGTGAGTCCGGCGCAGTATGAACGTGCCGCTAAGGTGGCGCGACTGGCAAGTCGCGGCGACCGGAAGCAGGATAGGCTGATGGTCGAGCAGACGCTGGATCGCAGCGCGCGCCTGTTAGGTCAAAATCGTCTGCCAGCGCGTAATGTGCTGCATACCTCGTATGACCTGCGCTTCGTCAATACCAGCGTGAGCGTTAAGAAAATCATAGACGGGCTCAACAGGCGACCACGCGGTACGTTCTGTTTTTATGGCCCGGCAGGAACAGGCAAGAGCGAGTTCGCACGCCATATCGCCGATCGAACCGGCAAGCCAGTTATCGTGAAACGGGCATCGGACATCCTGAGCAAATGGGTAGGTGAAGCCGAGCGGAATATTGCCGAAATGTTTGCTGAGGCGCGCCAGCAGGACGCTATCCTAGTGCTAGATGAGGCCGACAGTTTTCTGGCTGACCGGCGCGATGCACATAACAGCTGGGAAGTCACTCAGGTCAACGAATTGCTCACCCAGATGGAAGCGTTCGAAGGTATTTTTGTCTGCACCACCAATTTGCTGGATAAATTGGATCAGGCCAGTCTGCGCCGTTTTGCATTCAAGGTGAAGTTCGATTTTCTGAATGCAGATCAACGCTGGGAGATGTTCAAAAATGAGTTGACGCGACTGGGCGGTGATTTGGATGCCACGACAGATTGTGAGTCGCGTGTGCGCAGTCTTGAAAAACTCACCCCCGGCGATTTCGCGGTCGCTGCACGCCAGTTCGATGTGCTGGATATTAAAGCCACACCCGCCGAGCTGCTCCGTCAGCTGCAGGAGGAATGCAAGGTCAAGGGTGGTAAGACTTCCAAAATTGGGTTTATACAGTGAATTTGTGTTGTAAATTCTTGAATAGGAGAGGCAATGAGTGACGTTAATTGGCAGCCTGAAT
>SESD01000111.1_pt1 | contig 48094 bp, 48 predicted proteins | sample 3171411 | NCBI WGS metagenome assembly SESD01 (sample SAMN06051880, study PRJNA518727) | freshwater metagenome | biome: subpolar coniferous forest; feature: holomictic lake; material: water; isolation source: holomictic Lake 442, 16.5 m depth | place: Canada: near Kenora, Ontario | collected...
TTGGGCGATGCCTCGTCCGATCGCAATTGCACCGTCAGTTTTGCCCGTCGATTTCTCCGAGCTTGGTGCCGCCGTCACGGCGCTCGAAGCTGCCGGAGTCGACCGAATTCATTGGGATGTCATGGACGGCCAGTTCGTGCCCAACCTCACGTTTGGTCCCGACCTCATTGCCAGCACACGACGCCACACCACGCTGCCCTTCGAGGCGCACCTGATGGTGTTCACCCCCGATGTGCTCGCTGGCGCATTCATCGATGCCGGCTGCGAGCGACTCATCGTTCACGCCGAGGCCTGCACCCATCTGCATCGCACGCTCGGCAACATCCGTTCGCTCGGTGGCAAAGCGGCCGTGTCCATCAATCCTGCCACTCCCGCTAGCGCCATTGCGCACGTACTCGACCTAGTCGACCTCGTGCTCGTGATGACCGTGAACCCCGGCTTCGGTGGGCAGTCATACATCTCCACAATGGAGCCCAAGATTCGCGAAGTGCGCGACATGATCACCGCCGCCGGCCTCGACGACATTGTCGATCTCGAAGTTGATGGCGGCATCGCTCCGACCACCGTGGCCAACGCCACCGCCGCAGGCGCCAACGTGTTCGTGGCAGGCAGCGCGCTATTCCGCGATCCGCTGGGCCTCACCCATGCAGTGGCCGACATACGCGGCCGGGCGCTTGGCGCGCTTAGCGCCTAGACACACTTCGCCGCATGGCCGACATGCGCTCGCCCGCTGCAGCGCGTCGCACGGCAACCAGCATTGCGGCCAGCAACCACCGGAACAGCACCAACACAATGACCACAACGAAGGCCCAAAACACGGGTACCGCTACGGCCATCACGATCTGACGCTTGGCTCCCCCAAGACCGTTCAGCACGCCGCTATCGATCTCGCTGCCGTCCACATGCAACGCCCGAATGGGATCGTCAACTGCGGGGCACTCAAGGGTCTTGTCGTTCACACCGATCACCGAGTTGCCGCCGAACAACGGTTTCGAATCACGCACCTTTGATGCCAACACAAGGCTGCCATCGAGCGGTGCGGCACCAACGAGATAGCGCTGGTCGGCCGAGAGAAAGCGAACGTCGTCGTCGAAGCGCACATCGATGAGACCATTCGCGGCATAGCTCTCGGCGCTGCCCGCGCGAATTTGCTCGAGGCGAAAGCGTGCAGTGCGCGCGTCTTTGGCCACCATTGCTCCCACGAACACAACCGTTGCCGAGCGTGGCGCGGCGCAACCCGATGGAATCGCAACGAGCGGACCGCTGACCGCAGCACCGCTCACCACTTGCGCAGGCGGCACCTCGATACCGAGAATCGACTCATCGAGCTCTGATGGCACTGAATCTGACGGCACGGCGTCGGGCGGCGCGCTGGCGATGGCTGCCCCGGGAAGGGCGGGCATCCACACCGCTGCCGCACAGATCATGGCGGCTGCCACCAGTCGTTTCACCTGCACCAAACTAGTGGCACGCCAGCGGTGCCTCGCCGTCATCGACCCTTGAAGTTGGGCTCGCGCTTTTCCATGAAGGCCATGATGGCTTCGGGCGTGTCTTTGGTGCCGAAGTTCACGGTCTGCGCCGCGCCCTCGTCGTCGAGCGCTTCTTCCATCGTCACGTTCATCGAATTGTTGAGCATGCGCTTGCTCTGCGCAATCGCAATTGGTGGCGAAGCCACAAGGCGCGCCGCCCAGCCGGCGACAAACGCATCGAGGTCTGCGTCGGGGAGCACGCGGTTGACCAAGCCAAGCTCTTTTGCTTCGGCTGCATCAACGATGTCGCCGAAGAATGCGAGTTCCTTGGCGATGTGCAGGCCAACGCGGCGCGGCAACACCCACGAACCACCGAAGTCGAGCGAAAGACCGCGACGCGAGAAGATCTCGGAGAAGCGTGCCGTCTCAGACGCCACCACCAAGTCGCATCCGAATGCAAGGTTGCACCCGGCACCAACAGCAACGCCGCGTACCTTGGCGATGGTTGGCTGGGGCATGCGGTGCAACGACAGCGCCACCTCGGTGATCTGGCGCATTGCGCTGAGCTGGTGGCGTGGTGGGCCATCGCCAGGCGCGGCCCACAGGTCGGCGCCAGAACAGAACTCGCCGCCTGCGCCAGTGATGATGACCGCACGGTCGTCGGCGCGGCCCGAGATGTCACGGAAGGTTTCGAGCAGCTCGATCCACATCTGATTCGTGGCCGCGTTCTTCTTTGCCGGGCGGTTGAGCATGACTGTGACGACGCCGTCTTGGCGTGAAACTTCGATTGTTTCCATGTCTGGCGACGATACTTACGCCATGGGCTATAACCCTCACCGAAAGTTCATTCCAAAACGTGGCGACCTCGCGCTGGTGGCCGCCTCGATTGTGGTCGTGCTCGTGCTCGTGCTGTGGGCATTCTCGGGCTGACCATGGGACTGTGGGATGGCGGCTACGGCGCCGTCGAGGTTCGCCGTATTCAGCCCTACGAGGCCACCAAGACCTACGTGTGTCCCGGATGCCATCAACACATTGCACCCGGCACCGGGCACATTGTGGCAGTGCCAGCCGAAGCCACCGACCTACGTCGCCATTGGCACAAGCCATGTTGGGCCCAGCGCGAGGCAATGACGAAACGTCAAAAGGCACCCTCGATGACGCGTACCCGTACGCCAAGAACCGACACCACATCGAAGCGAACCTCGACCCCGTGAACTGCGTGCGCCGCAAGCCACGCAGCCCCCAGACGCCGTAGTCGAATCTGTTTTCGCGGCGTCACAGCGAGCGCCGGATCTCCGTATGCATCGGTTGCGCGGGTCTTCACTTCGACGAACGAAACGAGATTGCCGAGGCGCACCACGAGATCGAGTTCGCCACCGGGCGCGCGCCAATTGCGATCGATCACGGTGTAACCCTGAGTGCGATACCACCGCGCTGCTTGATCTTCTCCCCAACGCCCGCGCGCATTGCGCGACAGATCTACAGGTCGATCGGAGGGAGTTCCTCGATATTCACGTCCTTGAACGTGAGCACCCGAACCTTCGGAACGAAGCGGGTCTTGCGGTACATGTCCCAAACCCATGCGTCAGTGAGCACCACCTCGATGAGGGGCCGCGACGCATCGCCAAGTTGAGTCACTTGCACTGCGTTGGCCAGATAAAACCGGCGCTCGGTCTCAACGGCGAAGCGGAACATGCCCGCGACGTCTTGGTACTCCTGCGCGAGTTGAAGCTCTCGCTCGGACTCGTAGTTCTCGAGATCGTCAGAGCTCAATGGAGGGTGCTTTCACCGAATAATCGGCCTCCGACCGGAATGGTCAGCGGTCGCGCTTTTCCTTGATCTTGGCTGCCTTACCCGAGCGATCACGCAGGTAGTACAACTTGGCGCGACGCACGTCGCCACGACGCACAACTTCGAGCTTGGCCACGGTTGGGGCGTGCATTGGGAATGTGCGCTCGACGCCAACGCCGTAGCTCACCTTGCGGACCGTGTAGGTCTCGGCAACGCCGCTGCCGTGCAGGCCAATCACGTTGCCCTGGAAGATCTGGATGCGCTCTTTGTTACCTTCGATGACCTTGACGTGCACCTTTACTTCGTCACCAGGACCGAACTGAGGAATGTCGGTGCGGATGTACTGGTTGTCTACAAGATCGGTGGACTTCATGACGCGGTCTTTCGTAACAGCCCGAAACGGGAGCCTGAGTGGCGAACGCTCAAGGATAGGCCGCGGAGGGGAACTCTTCCAACAAACGACGGTCATCATCTGAAAGTCCGCCGCGCGCCTCGATGAGGTCGGGGCGATACCGAACGGTGCGATGCAGCGCCTGAGCGTGGCGCCAGCGGGCCACTTTGGCGTGATCGCCGCTGCGCAAGATCTCGGGGACCGCCCATCCCCTGAACTCATTTGGGCGGGTGAACTGGGGCTCTTCGAGCAGTCCCGATGCACCAAAACTCTCGGTCACTGGGCTCATGTCGTTACCCATTGCGCCCGGCAACAGCCGGGTGACGGCCTCAATGACAAGGCATGCAGCGACTTCGCCACCCGACAGCACGACATCACCAATAGACAGTTCGTCGTCGACGAGGTGCTCACGCACGCGGTGGTCGATGCCCTCGTAGCGCCCGCACAACAGGCTGAAGCCACCACTCTCGGCAAGCTCATGGGCCATACGCTGATCGAACCTGCGCCCACCCGGGCCGAGCAGAAACAATGGACGAGGCGGGTCGGCGGCCTCGACCGACGCAAAAATGGGGCCGGGCTGCATCACCATGCCGGCGCCTCCGCCAAATGGTGAGTCGTCGACGGTGCGATGTGCATCGGTGGTGTGCTCGCGCAGATCGTGGCAGCGCAGATCGAGCAGGCCGTTGGTACGGCACTTCCCGAGCAAGCTTTCGCTGCAGAAGTCGTCGACGAGTCCGGTGAAGATGGTGAAGACGTCGATTCGCATCGGCGCCAACTCTAGGGGCATCTCAGGAATCGAGATCGAACAAGCCGTCGGGCGGATCGATGGTGATGACACCATCGATGCAGCTCACCACGAATGTGATGGGCACCAGGGCCCCCGTGTCGAGTTCGAGAATGTCGTGGGCCGGATTGGCCAACACGCCGATGCAGCGGCCACGTGAGGTTCCATCGGCTTCAACGACTTCGGCGTTGAGTAGTTGGTGAACCCACAGCGCATCGGGGTCGTCGATGGGTTCGGCGAAGAGCACGGCGTTGGTAAGCGACTCGACCGCAGTGCGATCGTCGAAGCCCACAAAGTGCGCCAACCATCGTTGCGGCAACCGCTTTGACGATGCGAGCGTGCGCCATTGGCCGTTGGCCCACAGACGCGAACCGACCGCGAGGCGATCCTCGCGGTCAGTGATCAGATCTATGTATGTGTCGCCCTTGACGCCATGTGGGCGCCGGATGACTCCGACTTCGACGAGACCTGCTGGCATGTCGCCACCAGTTGAGCGAGGTCGATCAGTCATCGACGAAGTCGACGTCGACTTCGACGCCATCGCGAGTGCCGGCGGCACGAACGACGGTGCGAATGCTCTGCGCCGTACGGCCACGACGGCCGATCACGCGGCCGAGGTCACCAGGACCGACCTTGACCTGCAGCTTGATGCGACCCTTCGAGGGAATGCCCTCGACGCGAACAGCCTCGGCATCGTCGACGATTGAACGCACGACATGCTCAAGAACCGCAGTTGCGGTTGGTGCAGCGACTTGATTGCCAGCGTCGACGCCATCTTCGGCGCCGTCGAGCTCATTGCTCACTTGGCAGCCCGTGCGACGCCGAACTCAGTCCATGCGCCGGAGATCTCGAGCAGCTTGCGAACACGGTCGGTTGGCTGTGCGCCGTCCATCAACCACTTGACGGCCTTGGCGTTATCAATGGTGATGACGCTGGGCTCGGCACGAGGGTTGTACTGGCCGACAATTTCGATGAACCGACCATCGCGCGGCGACCGACTATCGGTTGCAACGATGCGATATTGCGGCTGCTTGGTCTTACCGACTCGGGTGAGGCGCAGCTTCACTGACATTTGATACAGACTCCTGATTGGTCTACAGAACTGTGAAAGGTTAGCGCCAGAGTGACGGGTACACACCCGACGCAGCGATAACCGCCAGATGACTCAGCGTTGGTTGAACGGCATATCGCTAAAAGCGCCGGGCATCTGGCCCTTGAGGGCACCTAAACCGCCCGGCATCATCGGCATCTTCTTCTTGCCCTTTTTGCCCATGGTCATCGGGCCCATGCGCTTCATCATCTTTTGCATCTCGCTGAACTGCTTGACAAGACGGTTGATTTCGCCCACCGACGTGCCGCTGCCTACCGCTATGCGGTTGCGCCGGCTGCCGTTGATGATCTCGGGCTTGCGCCGTTCGGCAGGGGTCATCGAGCGGATGATGGCCTCGACTGGCTTGAGGTCGTCGTCGTCGATCTTGGCGTTCTTGAGCTCCTTGGGCATGCCAGGCATCATTCCCAACAGGCCCGACAACGGACCCATCTTCTTGAGTTGCTGCATTTGATCGAGGAAGTCGTCGAGCGTGAACTCGCCGTCCATCATCCGTTGCGCGGCCTCGGCGGCGGAATCCTTCTCGAACGCCTTCTCGGCCTGCTCGATAAGCGTGAGCACATCGCCCATACCCAAAATGCGGCTGGCCATGCGGTCGGGGTGGAACTGCTCGAACGCATCGAGCTTCTCGCCGGTAGACGCAAAGGCGATGGGTCGACCAATGACCTCTTTCACGCTGAGCGCCGCACCACCGCGGGCATCACCATCGAGCTTCGACAAAATCACGCCGTCGATGGCAAGGGTTTCGTGGAATGCCTCGGCGACCCCAACGGCGTCTTGACCGGTCATCGCATCGATGACCAAGAACGTGTAATGCGGCTCGATGGCTTCGCTGATCTGGCGGACCTGGGCCATCATGTCGGAGTCGATAGCCAAGCGACCGGCGGTGTCGACGATGAGCACATCGCGACCCAATCGTCGAGCCTCGGCCAAACCGCGAGCCGCCACCGTGACCGGATCGCCAGCCTCGCTGAACACTGGAACATCGATCTGACGGCCAAGCACGCGCAACTGCTCGACGGCTGCTGGGCGCTGCAGGTCGGCGCCAACCAGCAACGGCTGGCGCCCCTGGCTCTTGAACCACTTCGCCAACTTCGCCGAGTTCGTGGTCTTACCCGAACCCTGCAGACCGGCCATGAGCACCACAGTTGGGGGCCGACCGGCGTAGGTGATCTTGAGTGTCTGACCACCAAGGATGTTGGTGAGTTCGTTGCTGACGATCTTGATGACTTGCTGGCTCGGATCGAGCGCCTGCGACAGCTTGAGACCCACGGCTTGCTCGCGGATTCGTTCGACAACGGTGCGGGCGACAGCGACGTTGACGTCGGCCTCAAGCAGCGCCGTGCGGATCTCGCGCAAGACCTCGTCGACATCGCTGTCGGTCAGGCGGCCTTTGCCGCGCAGCTTCTTGAAGATGCCATCAAAACGATCGGACAGTGTGTCAAACATGCCCACTTAGGCTAGCGGCCGCGGCTGGTTGTCAGAGACGCCTTACTCCGAGAACAGCGCCTCGATGAACTCGGTGGGATCGAACTCGACGAGGTCGCCGATGGTTTCACCCAAACCAACGAGCTTCACGGGTAGGCCAAGCTCGGTCTCGATGGCGAACACAATGCCACCCTTGGCCGAGCCGTCGAGTTTGGTGAGCACCACGCCGGTGACCTCGGTGGCCTCGGCAAACTGACGAGCCTGCGCCAGACCGTTTTGCCCGGTGGTGGCATCGATCACCAGCAGCACCTCGGTGACACGGCCGCGACCTTTGCCAGCGACGCGACGAACCTTACGAAGTTCTTCCATCAGGTTGGTCTTGTTGTGCAAGCGGCCAGCGGTGTCGGCCAACACGAGTTCGATCTTGCGCGCGCTTGCGCTTTCGATGCCGTCGAAGATCACTGCACTGGGGTCGCTGCCCTCGTTGCCTCGCACCAGCTCGCTGCCCGAGCGTTGTGCCCATGTGGCAAGTTGCTCTGCGGCGGCGGCGCGGAAGGTGTCGCCCGCCGCCATCAACACAGTGCGACCGAGCTGGCGCTGTTGAGCGCCGACCTTGCCAATGGTGGTGGTTTTGCCCACACCATTGACGCCGACAAAGAGCCATACGTTTGGAGAATCGGCATCGCCGGGCTCGAGCCGCAAGGCCCGATCGCTGGCGCTGAGACGGCCGATCATGTCGGCCTGCAAGGCATTGAGCAGTGCGTCGGGATCGGTGAGTTCTTTGGCTTTCACCCGGGCGCGCAGCCCGTTGAGCAACTCGTCGGTGACGCGAACCCCAACGTCGGCGCGCAGCAAGGCTTCTTCGAGATCGTCCCATGTTTCGTTGGTGATGCCCGCACGCCCGCGCACGCCGCTGAACACGCCCACAAGTGCTGCGCGTGACTTTGCCATACGGTCGCGAAAGCGGGGCCGTTCGAACGATTCGGGTTCACCCTCAACCTCTACCTCGACCTCGACCTCGGCCGCTGGTTCGACCTCGGCCTCAACATCGGCCTCAACATCAGCCGCAGCGATTAGCTCAGGAGAGCGAGCGGGGGTTGGCGCGTTCGGAGTAGCAACCGGTGCGGCTCCAACTGCCTTGGAGCGCTGGCGACCAACGACAACCGCGGCGACGCCGAAGATGACGACGACGGCAATGAGAACGAGAAAGATCGAAGGCACGTCGAAACGCTATCGGCAGGTCATCGACCAGCAAGCCCCGATTGCTCACGCAGTGGCCGACTGACGTTCGGTAACCACCTTCGATGAGCCGCCTGGCTGCATGCTGACGCCAAGCAGGCTGTCGCCCGCTTCCATCGTTCGTTTCTGGTGGCTCACGATGAGCAACTGCGCGTCGCGGCGGAACTCGGCAATCAAGCTGAGGAACCGATGCAGGTTCACGTCGTCGAGGGCTGCCTCGACTTCGTCCATCACGTAGAACGGCGACGGACGACTGCGAAACACCGCGAAGAGATACGCCAGCGCAGTGAGCGAGCGCTCGCCACCCGACAGCAGCGACAGCTTCTTCACGTTCTTGCCGCTTGGCTTGGCCTCGACTTCGATACCCGTGTTCAACAGGTCATCGGGATTAGTGAGCACCAAGTTGCCCGTGCCGCCCGGGAACAGCATTGAGAACAAACTGGTGAAGTTGAGGCTGACATCGGCGAAGGCAGCGGCGAACACCGACTGAATTTCGGCGTCGACTGCCTTGATGACCCGGCTGAGTTCGCGGCGCGTGTTGCGCACGTCTTCGAGTTGTTCTTCGAGGAACCGATGACGCTCTTGCAGTTCGTTGAACTCTTCGAGCGCAAGCGGGTTGATGGGGCCGAGCAAACGAAGTTCACGTTCGAGATCGCGAACCCGAGCGGCAGCCGTGATGCCTTCGGGCAACTCTGGCATTTCGGCTGCCTCGGCGGCTTCAGGCTCAAGATCGAGTTCGCGGCGCAGCGACTCGACGGCTGCCTCGAGGCGCATGCGAGCTTCGGCTTCTTCGACCTCTACCCGACGCGCCCGCTCGCGGGTCTCGTCGAGTTGGCGCTCGGCGCTAGCGCGAGCACGACGCAGTTCGTCGAGACGAGCCACTAACGCGCGCACCTCTTCGCTCTGACGACGACGCTGTTCGTGTAGTTCGGCGAGTCGGGATTCGATGGTGTGGCGATGCAGGTCGACGAGCGCTTCGAGGCGTGTGGCTGCAAGCAGGCTGGCCTCGATGGCTACGCGATGCTGCGCCGCCTGAGCGCGCGCCTGCTCGTCGGCAACAAGGCGGCGCTCGGTCTCTTCGATTCGACGCTCGAGGAATTGCTGACGCTCGCCCAAGCCAGCGTTGCGAACCTCGAGATCTTTGCGACGCGATGCCAGCAATGCAGCACGCGACTCGAGCCGTGCACGAGTCTCGCCGCGCGCTCTGGCAGCATTGGTCTCGGCCTGTTCGTCGGCTTCGAGTGCAGGCACCAACGACTCGAGTTCGCCGATGCGACCCCGCTCGCGATCGAGTCGCTCGGATGCTTCGGCGATGACCCGAGCCACAGCATCGGCTTCGGTGGTGGACTCGCGGCGGTCGCTGTGCACTCGCACAAGGCCCTCGGAGGCTGCAGCGAATCGCGCGTCGTTGGCATCGAGTCGACGGGTGAGATCGGACTCAGCCTGACGGGCGGCTGCCTGCTCGGCCTTGGCTGCTCGCAACGCTGCGTCGCAACGCTCGAGTTCGGCGGCGGCATTGCTGGCACGATCGATGGCCTCTTCGAGAGCAGCAGCCGTGGCTCCCCCGCCCGATGTACCGAGACGCCATCCGGATCGACCGAACCGATCGCCGTCGTTGGTAACAACCGTTGCCGACGGGTTCGCTAACGCACCGTCGAACGCGGCTGACCACTCGTTGACCCGAACAGCGCCGCCGAGCAGCGTGTCGAGCAACGTTTCGATCTCGGCGCGATGACCGTGGGCGTGAGCCCGAACGTGTGCGCGAATCGGCTCACCAAATGGCGGAGTGGACACAGCAACCGCCGCTGCGCCCAACGCAATCACGGCGCCGCTGGTCTTCGACGAACGAAGTGACTCGAGTGCATTGCGAGCAGCTTTGGGATTGGCAACGACTACGGCCAGCAGGGCCTCACCCATCGCTGCTTCGGCAGCGGCTTCCCAACCGGCGTCGATCTCGACGAGTTCGAGCAAGGTGCCGACCACGCCATCGAGGTTGGCCAGGCGCTCTGCCCCAGCACGAGCGCGGGCGCTATCGAGCGCCAACTGCAGTGCATCTGAGCGAGCGCGCCAGCGGGACAGTTCTTCGGCGGCCGCCTGACGTGTTGTGTTCAGTGTCTCGGCCAACGCATCGGCGGCAAGTCGACGACTCTCGGCAGTTTCGACTTCGGCCACCAACGGCGCCTCTACGTCTTGTGACTGCTCGCACTCGGCCTTGAGACGATCGGCGTCGGCGTCGAGACGCTCGAGACGTTGACGCAGCGCTTCGAGTCGGCTTGTCTGACGGCGCAGCTCGTTGTCGCCACGATCGAGACCGGCACGCAGCGAACGAAGCTCGCCACGAACCTCGGCAGCGGCACTCGCTGCGGTTGCCGACGACGATGTGGCTTGCAGCACGGTCATGGTCTCGTGGCGCTCGCTCTGGAACGCTTCTTCTTCGGCGGCAAGCGCCTCGGCGGCTGGCTCGAGTTGGGACAGCTCGAGTGTGACGGCTTCGAGTTCGGCTGAGAATCGAGCGGCGTCGTTTTCGAGGTTGGCCACGACACCGGCGTTCATCAGCTGACCGCGGTCACGCTCCATCGAGCGGCGGCGCTCGACAAGCACGGCCGACAAGCCACGGGCCCGTTCGCGCAACTGCTCGACCCGCACCAGTTCGTCGCTGATGTCGGTGTCGCCGCGAGCCGTGAGTTCGGCCTCGGCGCTGAGCACATCGGTGTCGAGTCGGCTGAGCTCGGTGCGCAACTGCTTTTCGGCATCGCCACTGGAGATCTTGTCGCCAGCAAGCGAGGTGAGCCGTGTACGTAACGAGGCAATCTCACGACCCGACAAGAACACGCGCAACGCTTGCAGCTCTTCGACGAGCCCACCATGGCGGCGGGCTGCTTCGGCCTGACGCTCGAGCGGACGCAACTGACGGCGAACCTCGCGCAGCAGGTCTTGCACGCGCAGCAGGCTGGCTTCGGTGGCATCGAGACGACGCTCGGCCTTCTCTTTACGCCTGCGGTACTTCAAGACGCCAGCGGCTTCTTCGATGATCGCTCGGCGATCTTCGGGGCGGGCGTTGAGCACGGCGTCGATCTGACCCTGGCTCACGATGACATGCTGTTGGCGACCAACGCCAGCGTCGCTGAGCAGTTCTTGCACATCGAGCAAGCGACACGAGATGCCGTTGATGGCATATTCGCTTTCGCCGGTGCGGAACAGCGTGCGGCTGATGGTGACTTCGGTGAACTCAATGGGCAACAGCCCAGCGGAGTTGTCGAGCGTGAGAATAACCTCGGCACGACCGAGCGCTGGCCGCTTCGCAGTACCCGCAAAGATGACGTCGTCCATCTTCTGGCTGCGCACAGCACTGGGCGCCTGTGCCCCGAGAACCCAGGCAATGGCGTCGACAACGTTGGATTTGCCCGAGCCGTTCGGACCGACCACAACCGTGACGCCCGGTTCGAGCTGCATCACGGTGGTATCGGCGAACGACTTGAAGCCTTTGAGGGTCAATGCTTTAAGGAACACGGCAAGACGGCACGCTAGTCGATACGACACCTCGAGGTCCCAGTGACATGCACCGGAGCCACCGAACGCGCCCTATTTCTGGCAGCGAGGGCAAAAACATGTTGATCTACCAGCGGCGATCACCCGGCGAATCACCGCACGCCCGCACGTGAGGCACGGCTGATCCTCGCGGTCGTACACGCGGTGAGAGACCTGAAACCAGCCGCCCTGACCGCCGATGTCTACGTACTGCGTGTCTTTCAGCGTCGACCCACCTGCAGCGATTGCTGCGTTGAGCGTGTCGTGGATGGCCTGATGCAAGCGGGTGATCTCAACCGGCCGCAGCGAGTTGCTCAGCCGGTCATGACGCAATCGGGCAGCATGCAGCGTCTCGTCGGCATAGATGTTGCCGATGCCGGCAATCATGCTCTGATCGAGCAGCAGCGCCTTGAGCTGGCGTGACCGACCGCCAACGAGCGCCGCGAGTTGCGATCGGCTCAGGCCGTCGGTGATGGGGTCGATACCGAGGCGACCAAGCTCGGGCATCTCGACGGCAGCATTGTCGGGGTCGTACACAACGACCTCGCCAAACGTGCGCGGATCCACGAAGCGAAGTTCTTCGGCCTCGGGGCCTGCGAGATGCAGCACCACATGGGTGTGCAACGGACGCGGAGACGACACCGGATCAATCAGCACCCGGCCACTCATCCGCAAATGAATCATCATCGAGTCGCCGCTATCGAGCGGGCAGATGAGGTACTTGCCGCGCCGCTGCGCCGCCGTTGCAGTGACGCCAGTGAGGCCATCGATGACAGCGAGGCGCGAGGTGCGTCGCACCGTGCGCTCACGGCCTACCTCGACGCGCTCGATGAGCCGTCCGACAAAGCGTTGCTCAAGCCCGCGCCGAACCGTCTCTACTTCGGGAAGCTCGGGCATTAGTCGGCGTCCGCAGACAGGCTGTCGCATGCCACCATCGCGGCGACCTGCTCGGCCTGTTTTTTGGAGGTTCCGGTGCCCTCACCCCACTGCTGTCCGGAGATCATCACCGTGGCAAAGAACTGCTTGGCGTGATCGGGGCCCTCTTCGCGAATGACGTAGACCGGTGCCGCGTCGAACTCACGAACCACGATCTCTTGCAGCAAGGTCTTGTAATCGAGGCGATGCAATTGCTTCACCGCGAGCAGCAGACGCTCGCCAAGCACGCGTTCGACAAACTCGTACGCGGCCCCAGAGCCCGCATCGAGATAGATGGCACCGAGCACAGCCTCAAGCGCATCGCTGAGAATCGAGGGCTTGGCCCGTCCGCCAGCGAACGACTCACCCTTGCCCAACAACAGGCAGCTGCCGATGTCGAGTTCTCCGGCCATCGCTGCTAGCGCTGTGGCGTTGACGACACTCTTGCGGAGATCGGTGAGCTTGCCCTCGGGCAGGTCGGTGAAATGCCGAAACACAATGTCGGCCACAACCCAGCCCAACACCGCGTCGCCGAGAAACTCGAGCCGCTCGTTCGATGCTTCGTCGCCCGACACCTCGGCGCACCACGAGCGATGCGCCATTGCCCGCTTGAGCAGGCCGATGTCGGTAAAGGTATGCCCCAGCCGAACACTGAGCGCCTCGAGATCACCGGCCGTTGGGTCGGACTCAAGTCGGTCAGAGACGCCAGCCAGAGTCAGCTCTCCTGAACGCGAGCGAAGACGTAGTCGACCGCGTCGCGCACGGTCTTGAGGTCTTCGAGATCTTCGTCCTCGATGCGCAACGCAATGCCGCGCTCACCGAGTTCTTCTTCGAGTGCTTCGACCAATTCGATGAGCGCCAACGAGTCGGCCTCGAGATCGTCGCCGAACGACTGACCCTCGGTGATGGTCGAAGCTTCACGCTCGAGAATCTCGGCAAGGTTGTCACGCACGATTGCGAACACTCCCAGACGGTTCAGTGGTCCTTGAGCGGCAGTTGATTCGGCGGACACAGTGTGACTCTCCCAAGCATGCAGGCGCTCATGCGCCTCGCGGTCGTGTGCAAGCAGACTAGGCGTTGGCGGCTATCGCGTTGCGAATCTCTTCGACGATGCCCGCTGCGACCATGTCGTGAGCGACGGTAATGGCGTTCACCATTGCCTTGGCGCTGGTGGAACCGTGCGAAATGATGCACACGCCATCGACGCCCAACAAGATTGCGCCGCCATACGTTTCGGGGTCGAGCGAGGCGTACAACGGCAGCAGCGCCGGCAGCAATGCATCGGAGTGCGGCTTGTATGACTCTTCGCTGGCAAACGCTGCGAACAACGCCTTGACCACGGTCTTGAGAGCGCCTTCTAGCGTTTTGAGCACCACGTTGCCGGTGAAACCATCGGTGACAACCACGTCGACGGTGTCGGTCATGATGTCTCGGCCCTCGACGTTGCCGATGAAGTTAATGCCACGCGCAACGGACAACAGTTCGAACGCTTCTTTGCGCAACGTGTCGCCTTTGCCGGGCTCCTCGCCGATGGACAACAACCCGACCTTGGGGTTCTCGATACCGAATCGATGGTGGCTAAAGACCGAACCCATTTGGGCGAACTGCACGAGCCAATCGGCTTGCACCTCAGAGTTGGCGCCGGCGTCGAGCAACAGCGTGGGCAACGAACCGGGGACAGGAATTGGAGTGGCGATCGCCGGACGGTTCACGCCTTTGATGCGACCCATACGCAGCAACGCCGATGCCATCGTGGCTCCGGTGTTGCCGGCGGAGACCATTGCGCTGGCCCGGCCATCACGCACGGCCTCGGCGGCGCGGACAAGGGTGGAATCTTTTTTGCGACGGACGCCCTGAGCAGGGTCGTCGTGCATCTCGATCACTTCGGAGGCAACGATGAGCGGCAGATCACCGATGTCTGCAAGATCGGCAGGGCCGACGAGAACAACGTTGAATCCAAGTTCAGCAGCCTGACGGGCACCCGCAACAATTTCGCTGGGAGCCTTGTCGCCGCCCATGGCGTCGACAGCGATGGGAAGCATTGAAACCGTGGTCAGCTGACGTCGATGACGACGCGGTTCTTGTACCAACCGCAGGTGTGGCACACCGTGTGTGGCAACTTGGCCGCGGCACAGCGCGGACAGGTGCTACGTGACGGAGCCTTGAGACGCCACGAACCAGCACGGTGGCTGTGGGTCTTCATCTTCGACTTTTTCTTCTTCGGAACGGCCATCGCAGGTCTCCACTCACTTCAATCAGCCCTGCGATGCTAGCGGCTCAGAATCAGTTTCCGTCAAGCTGCGCTTTGAGTTGATCAAGTACTGCCCATTGGGACTCCACCGGGGCTGGCACGCAACTGCACTGCTTGTGGTTGAAATCGATACCGCAGATGGGGCACAACCCGGCGCAGTCAGGCTGACACAGTGGCGCCAAGGGGGCATCGAGCAGGGCGAATTCTCGGACCATCGGCAAGAGGTCGAGCTGATTGTCGACGATCTCAAAGGCCTCAGTATTGGTGACCTGAGTCTGATACAGCTCGTCGACTTCGCTGATCGCTACCTCGGCGAGGTCACGCAGGCAACGCCGGCATTGCCCGTGCCATGGCACCGAAATGGTGCCTACCACCACGATGCCGTCGGTGAGGCTTTCGAGCCGTAACTCCACGTCGATGACCTCATCGGCGGTAAACCGAGAGTCGGTAAGACCAAGATCGACGGCGCCGATGGGTATCGAAATGACCCGCTCGGTGCCAGGCCGGCGCAACAATTCGGCCGCATTCACTAACAATGGACGCGCCATCGTCAGCGGTCCTGATCGAAGAATCCCTTAGTGGGATCCTCGTCGTCTTCGTCAGCAGGCTGTTCTTTGTGGGCGCCAATCGAGAGCCGTGAACGGCCCGAGTGAACGGTCTTCGACAACTTGTCCAGCAAGATCTCGAAGCTGCCGAGGCGTTGATCGAGGAAGTCTTCGGTTTCGTGACGCAAACGGCGCGAATCGGTTTCGGCGGCCTCGATGATCTGGCGGGCACGTTGCTCGGCGGCGCGAACCACTTCGGTGCGCTGCACCATGCGCTCGGCCTGCACACGCGCTGCTTCGAGCATCTCGTCGGCTTCGCGACGGGTCTTGGCGACGAACTCTTGACGCTCCTTGAGCATCCAGCGCGCCTGACGCAGTTCGTCGGGCAGTCGCTCGAGCGCGCTTTCGAGCATGTCGACAACTTCGGCGCGGTCGATGCGGGGCGACGATGACAGCGGCATCGTTGGGGCGCTATGGATGACATCGGCCGCACGACGCACTAAGGACTCGGCATCACCCACCACGCCGAGGCGCGCGTAGCTGTCGGTCTCGTTGTCGGTGTCTTCGAGCAGGTCGTCGTCTTGGTCGTCGTAATTCATGATGGGGACCCTGTCGGATGTGTCGCGGATGGAAAGATACGGGCAAGTTCTGAAGCAACCGGGGCCGGCACGAGGTGCGAAACGTCGCCACCGTGCTGGGCGATCTCACGCACGAAGCGACTGCTCAGGAACACCTGATCAGGTCGGCACGGCACAAAGACCGTGCGTACGCCTGATACCGAATGGTTCATATGAGCCATTTGCTGCTCGATTTCGAAATCGCCAGCGTTACGGAGGCCCTTGAGAATGAAGTCGGCGTTGAACTGGTCGGCGGCGTGAATAGCCAGACCGTCGAACGCCTCGACACTCACGGTGGGTAGGTGGGCCAAGCTGGCCCGAATCATTGCGACTCGCTCGTCGATGGTGAAAACGCCCGATGGTTTCGAGGGGTTATACATCGCCACAACGGTGACCCGACCGAAGAGCTCGACACCCTGCTCGACAACATCGACATGGCCAAGATGCAGCGGATCGAAGCTGCCCGGGTACAACACGCTGGTCACGGATGAATTCATTGCTGCCTACGGTAACCGTTCGAGAGTAGTGATGACGGTGCGTCCGTATCTCTTGGCGCGCAGCGTGACCCAACCGGCTTCGGGTTCGATCTCGTGATCGGACTCGGCAACGACGAGTCCAGCCCGTAAAAACTGCAGCAGGCCGGCCCAATTGGTGAAGTTGTACGGCGGATCGACGAAGGCGATGTCGACCCCGGTGATGCCGGGTGCATACGCCATGACATCGGTGGCGGCCACGTGCGAACGCGACTCAAGCCCGAGATCTTTGAGGTTGGCCTTCAGGGCCAGCAACGCTGATCGGTCGCGCTCAACAAACGTGCACGACTCGGCGCCACGCGACAGCGCTTCAATACCCAACGCACCGCAACCGGCATAGAGATCGGCAACAGTTGCACCTTCGAGAACCCCCATGCTGCCGAGCGAGTTGAACACCGCCTGGCGCACCTTGTCGGTGGTGGGTCGGGTGGAGAGTCCCTGAGGAGTCACCAATTTGCGTCCGCCCAATTCACCCGAAATCACTCGCATTCCCGCAAGACTACGGGCGATGGCTGAATCTGACTTGTCTCCCGAGCCCGAGATCGTGTGTGTCGACTGTGGCGGGCGAGCCTTTTTGCTCACTCAGCCACCCGAAGACGGACTCTGGTACCCCGGAGATTTCGTGTCCTACCGATGCCAGGACTGCCTCGATCGCTGGGATCTCGTACTCCCCGAGTCACTCGACTAACGACTCACAACGACTCACGGCTCACGGCTCACAACAGGCTCGTGGCATCCAGACGCGGTCGGATCACAGCGGAGGTCGTGCGAATCTGACGGCGCTGACGCGCTGTTGAGCCGCCCCACACGCCACGCTCGTTATTTCTCACGCCCTGCGCTAGGCACTCGTCTTGCACCGTGCACGTGGCACAGATGGCCAGAGCTGGAGCAGCATTCTCTCCACGCACCGGATAGAAGTTGATGTTCTGCATTCCCCGACACGCTGCCTGGCTATGCCACGCAGGGCGTTGCGTCAGCGATGCAAGATCGAACTCGTATGTGTTGGCTGGATCGTCTCTAAACATGATTCCCACACCAGATAGATCGGCGCTTCAGCACCGAACTTGAGGGGAACTTGAGAAAATGTTGAGAGATTTACGGCTGCAGAGTGGTTGCTGTGGTCGACGTGCGCTGGTCCTTCACTCCATCGCCGTCTTCGTCGGCGTCGTTCACGTTGCTGATGCCGTCACCATCGATGTCGTCGTCTCTGGCGTTGGACACTCCGTCGCCGTCAGCATCGTCGTCGACGCTGTCTGACTTGCCGTCGCCGTCGATGTCGTCTTCCTTCTTCGAGCCATTCGACAGGCCGTCGCCATCGACATCATCGTCGCTTCCGTTGGACACTCCATCGCCATCGACATCGCTGTCGCTGCCGTTAGACACTCCGTCACCGTCAACGTCGCTGTCGTTTCCGTCGAGCGCGCCATCGCCGTCGATGTCCTTCTCACCCATGGCACTGTTCAACTGACCGTCACCGTCGATGTCGTCGTCGCTACCGTTCGAGACGCTGTCGCCGTCGATATCGGAGTCGCTTGAGTTCGCAAAGCCATCGCCATCAACGTCGAGGTCTGACTTGTCCTGGATGCCGTCGCCATCGATGTCTCGTTCATTAGTGTCCGAGTTCGACAGACCATCACCATCGGTGTCATCGTCGCTGCCGTTCGAAACGCCGTCGGCATCGATGTCGGGGTCTACCGCGTTCAACAGTCCATCACTGTCGACGTCGCCGTCCTTGCCGTTCTTGACGCCATCGCCATCGACGTCTGCGTCGCTGCCATTGGATGAGCCATCGCCATCGGTGTCGTCGTCGCTGCCGTTCGAGGCGCCGTCAGCGTCCATGTCGGAGTCAGCGCCATTCAGCGCGCCGTCGCTATCGATGTCCTTTTCCTTCTTCGACCCGTTGAGCAAGCTGTCGGCATCAACGTCGAAGTCGGTTGCGTTCGCGATGCCATCGCCGTCGACGTCGTCGTCGGAGCCATTCGCAAGACCATCGTTGTCAATGTCTGTGTCCAACTGGTTGGGGATGTGATCGCCGTCGGTATCGATCTTCGATGCGCTGGTCGCCGAGGCACCACCCGAGCCAGTAACGCCGGCGATAACGAGTGGCACGACCGCAAGAAGCGACGCGGCTCCAGCGTGAATAATTCGCAAACGTAGACTTCGCCCGTCATAACGACGAGCGGTACTTGGCAACATGACTATCCCCCAAAAAATCCGAATTTCCCCTACCGGGATTCGGTGTTGTGTGACGACAATCGCATTCTGTCAAGTAGTGGTCAATCCAATGTTTATTAATGGGCCGAATGGGCTACGCCACATCTCCCAAGGGTCGTACGACTTACGACCCAGCGTTAGTTCTTGAACAAGAACTCTTCGTCTTCGGCGCTCAACAGCAGCCGAACCTCATCGAGAACCAACGGGTGCGCGGCGAGCAACGGGTCCGCGTCGATGATGGCGAACGCGGCCTGGCGAGCCAAGCCAACCAACTCGCGATCGCGGCGCAACGAGGCCAACTTCAAATCGCTGCGCCCCTTTTGCATGGTGTTCATCAACGTGCCCTCACCGCGCAGATCGAGATCTACTTCGGCGAGTTCGAAACCATTGGTGGTTGCGACGAGCGCCTCGATGCGCGGGTTGGTGTCTTCGAGCTCGCCGGTGACCAACCAACACAACGACGCGTGCTGCCCGCGACCAACGCGACCGCGGAGCTGGTGAAGTTGGGCAATGCCGAATCGGTCGGCGTCGAGGATGACCATGACGGTGGCGTTGGGTACATCGACACCTACCTCGATCACGGTGGTTGCTACCAACACGTCGAGCTCGACCGCACGAAAGGCGTTCATCACTTGTTCTTTTTCGGCCGACGACATTCGGCCGTGCAACAACCCGATGCGCAACCCTTTGAGGTCTTGATGCATCAAACGCTCGAATGTCTCCTGAGCGGATGCAGCCTCGAGCTTCTCGCTCTCGTCGATGAGGGGACACACCACATACGCCTGGCGGCCTTCGCTGACGGCCTCACGCACGTCGGACCACGCCGCCAACTCCATCAGTTGACCGTTGGCCCAATGGGTGACGATTGGGGTGCGCCCCGGTGGCAGTTCGTCGAGCACGCTCACATCGAGATCGCCGTACACAGTCATTGCTGCGGTGCGCGGAATTGGTGTTGCCGTCATCACAAGCACGTCGGGAACGACATCGCCAGCGCCCTTGGTTCGCAGTGCGGCGCGCTGCTCGACACCGAAACGATGCTGCTCATCGACAACTACAACTCCAAGACTATGAAAAGCCACCGCGTCTTGGATCAGAGCGTGAGTACCAATGATGATGTCGACCGTGCCGTCGGCAAGACCGGCCATCACGTCTTTGCGATCTTGGCCGCTGATTCGATTGGTGAGCAACTGCACGTTGAGGGCGCGCTCACCAAACAGGTTGTCGGGATCCGGCACACGGAGGCCGTCAAGCAGCCGCCGAACACCAGTTGCATGTTGCTCGGCGAGCACCTCGGTTGGCGCCATGAGCGCGCCTTGGTGACCGCCCTGCACCGCACACAACATCGCAGACACGGCGACCACCGTCTTGCCCGAACCAACGTCGCCCTGCAGCAGTCGATGCATCGGATGAGGGCCGCACAGGTCGACCTCGATCTCACCAATCGCGCGCTGTTGGGCACCGGTGAGGTCGTACGGCAGCTGAGCGTGGAAGCGTCGAACCAACTCGCTGTCGGTCTCGTGGCGAATGCCGCGCTGTTCGCGCTCGAAGGCGCGCTTGCGCATCACCAACACTGCTTGCACACGAAACAGTTCGTCGAATGCGAGTCGGCGACGCGCTTGTTCTTTCTCGCCGATGGTCTCGGGGAGATGAATCTGACGCATCGCAGTGGTTCGATCGATGAGCCCAAACTCTGCGCGAATCGATGCTGGCAACGGATCACCGAAGCCACGCGCGGCACACCGGTCGAGCGCGTTTTCGACCCAACCCGCAATCTCCCAAGTGCTCAGCTGAACCTTCTCGCTCTGCGGATAGATCGCCACGATGCGGCCCGTTCGATCGCCGATGAGATCGACAATGGGATTCGTCATCTGCAGGCCACCGCGGTACACCTCGGCCTTGCCGAACAACACAATCTGCAGGCCCTCACGAAGCTGTCGTTCGCGCCACGGTTGGTTGAAAAACACCACGTGCATGCGACCCGACCCATCGCCCACTTGGGCCTCGACCATGGTGCGGCGATTACGCATCGTGCGCTTAGTCACCGAACGCACCGTTACGAGCACCAACGCCTCTCGCCCGGCCTCGAGGTCGCTGACCCGAGCCTCGTTCGTTCGGTCGACCCAGCGCCGCGGGTAGTTGGTGATCAGGTCAAGAACCGACGTGATACCCATTTCGCCAAGCGCGGCCTGCTTCTTTTCACCGACGCCTTTGAGTCGTTCGACCGGGATGTCTCGCAGTTCGCGAAGCGTGATGGGCTCGGTGGTCACTCAACCCCGAACAGATATGGGTACAGGGGCTGACCGCCGAGGTGTACCTCGACCTGTAATCCGGCATGCTCGTCGGCGAGCCATGCCCGCAATGCCGCCGTAGCCGAAGGAGTGGACTGAGCGCCTTCGATGATGGTGACGATTTCGCGACCTGGCGTGATGAGGTTCTCGAGCAGCGCCGTGGACGCGGAGATCAGCGAACCGGCCACGCACACGATGCCGTCGCCGCGAACGATGCCGATCCAATCGCCAACGGTGATCTGGCCAGCGTCGCTGTTGGTGTCGCGCACCGCTTGAGTGACTTCGCCAGTTGCCACCGAGGCTGCTGCTTCGGCCATCTCAGCGCCGTTGCGCACGGCAGATTCTTCGGGGTCGTACACAACCAACGCAGCCAGCGCCTCGGGCATGCTGCAGGTAGGCACCACAACAACGGTCTTGGTGGTGAGCGCGTTGAGTTGCTCGGCTACCGGAATGATGTTCTTGTTGTTTGGCAGCACGATGACTTGATCGGCGTTTACCGCCTCGACTGCTGCGAGCAGTTCGGCGGTGGACGGGTTGAGCGTTTGGCCGCCCGTGACAACACCTTGCACGTGCAGTTGGTCGAAGAGTTCGGAGAGCCCATCGCCACTGCATACGGCCACAACTGCACAGGTAACCGGCGGCATACCGGCCGCACTGGCGCCACGGTGAACCATGTTTGCCGCTGACCCGCTCTTGAGCGCAGCCTCGCGATGAGCGTGCTCTTCGGCAACCTCTTCGAAGAGATCGGTGACCCGAATCTGATGAGGGCGCCCGCCGTTATCGATAGCTGCCTCGATGGCGGCTCCGATGTCGTTGGTGTGAACATGACAGTTCCAGAGGCCGTCGCCACCCACCACCACGATTGAGTCGCCGATGAGACCCCATGCCTGCTTGAACGGTTCGATGTTTTCGTCGGGTAGATCGATGAAGTACATGACCTCGTAGCGCAACTCGCTGACGTCGCCTTCGCCGCGATGCGCCACCAGTGCAAACGGATCGAACGACGAGTCGCCGACGTCGGCTGGCACAGGCAACGGCTCGCCATCGACCACGAACAACGCTGCGTCGAGCAACAACATGAAGCCCGCCCCGCCGGCATCGACGACCCCAGCTTCTTTCAGCACGGGCAGCATGTCGGGTGTGCGGTCGAGAGCCGAACGACCCGCATCACGAGCCGCACGGAGCATCACCACGAGTGAGGCGCCACCGGCGGCAGATGCCTGCGCTGCGTCGGCCGACTCGCGAACCACCGTAAGAATTGTTCCCTCGATGGGCTTGAGCACTGCTTGGTACGCGGCGAGCGACGCGTTCTTGAGCGCTTCGGCCACCTTCGAGGCCGTGCCATCGCTGGACTCTTTCATGGTGTTGGCAATGCCGCGCAGGATCTGGCTCAGGATGACGCCGCTGTTTCCGCGGGCCCCCATCAATGATCCGTGGCTAATGGCAGTACACGTTGGCCCGAGTTCGGGGGCGCTGCTCTCGAGCTCGGCAACGACTGCGTCGAGCGTACGAGCCATGTTTGTACCGGTGTCGCCATCGGGCACTGGATACACATTGAGCCGGTTAATGCCGGCAGAATGCGCCTTCATAGCGTCGCGGAATGTAATCACGGTGTCGCGCAAGGCATCCGCCGAGAGCCGTTCTAGGGTGGGCACGTACCGCATAGTACAGAACCTGTCGCCCATCGCTTCGATCGCTTGTTGGAGATTCGCAACGCGCTGATAGCCTTTGACGACTCGTTAGACCCTTCTGGGAAAGAGAAACCCTCATGGCAGCAGTATGTGAATTATGTGGCAAGGGCCCTTCATGGGGCATGTCCGTGTCGCACTCCCACCGTCGCACCAAGCGCCGCTGGAATCCAAACATCCAGCGGGTTCGCGCCCTCGTCGGTAAGACCCCCACACGTATGAACGTGTGCACCGGTTGCATCAAATCGGGCAAAGTCGTCAAGGCCGGCTGAGGCGCCACCGTCATGCAGGGCGTCATCAAGTCCTACGATCCTGGCAGCGGTGACGGCGTCGTCATCTGCGACACCAACCTGAATGACTACGACCTCGCAGCGAACGCGCTGCAGGGGTCGATCTTCCGCATGCTCCGTCAGGGGCAGCGCGTGGTGTTTTCGCTCGATTCCGATGGCCGCGCAACAGCGTTGAGCCTCGGTAGCGAAGTCGATATGGGTACCCCCGATCATCATTGATCGGGTCTTTACGTTTTTTCTCCCGTTTGCTTTTGGCGCGAGCGCGCGCCACCAAGGAGACTTCTTCAATGAGCGGTACGAGTAACAACACGCGTCTTCATCAGTGGGTCAACGACTGGGCCGAAATCCTCCAGCCCGACAGCGTCTACTGGTGCGACGGCAGCGCAGATGAATACGAGCGGCTGTGCCAGACCCTGGTCGACGGCGGCACATTCACCAAGCTCGACGAAGCCAAGCGTCCCAACAGTTATTGGGCGCACAGCGATCCGGGCGACGTCGCCCGAGTCGAAGACCGCACATTCATCTGCTCGGCCAATCCAGCCGACGCCGGCCCCAACAACAACTGGCGCGACCCTGCCGAAATGCGCGTCGAGATGACCACGTTGTTCACCGGCGCGATGAAGGGCCGCACCATGTATGTGGTGCCGTTCAGCATGGGTCCGCTCGGCTCGCCGATTGCACACATTGGCGTGCAGCTCAGCGACTCCCCCTACGTAGCTGCGAACATGCGCATTATGACTCGTATGGGCCAAGGCGCGCTCGACGCACTCGGCAACAGCGATTGGGTGCCATGCGTGCACTCAGTTGGCGCCCCACTTGCGCCCGGCGACATCGATTCGTCGTGGCCGTGCAACCCTGACAACAAGTACATCGTTCACTTCCCCGAGACCCGCGACATTTGGTCGTTCGGCTCGGGCTACGGCGGCAACGCGCTGCTCGGCAAGAAGTGCTTCGCATTGCGCATCGCGTCGGTGATGGCTCGCGATGCCGGTTGGCTCGCCGAGCACATGCTCATCCTCAAGCTCACCAACCCAGCTGGCGAAGCGAAGTACATCGCCGCTGCGTTCCCTTCGGCGTGCGGCAAGACAAACCTCGCCATGCTCGTGCCAACCATTCCAGGTTGGAAGGCCGAGACAATCGGCGACGACATCTGCTGGATGAAGTACGGCGCCGACGGCCGCCTCTACGCCATCAACCCCGAAGCTGGCTTCTTTGGCGTGGCACCGGGCACCGGCTACGACACCAACGCCAACGCGATGGAGACCCTGTGGGGTAACAGCATCTTCACCAACACTGCACTCACCAGTGATGGCGATGTGTGGTGGGAAGGCATGAGCGATACGTCGCCAGCACGCGCCACCGATTGGCGCGGCCAGACCTGGACCCCTGAGACCACCACGCCTGCCGCCCATCCCAATGCTCGTTTCACAGCCCCTGCGGCGCAGTGCCCCTCAATCGCCCCCGAGTGGGAAGACCCAGCCGGCGTGCCGATCTCGGCAATCTTGTTCGGCGGCCGCCGTCGCACCACCGTGCCATTGGTTGCTCAGGCATTCGACTGGGAGCACGGCGTGTTCCTTGGCTCGATCATGGCCTCAGAGACCACCGCAGCCGCCGCTGGCGCCGTTGGACAGCTTCGCTTCGACCCAATGGCCATGTTGCCATTCTGCGGCTACAACATGGGCGACTACTTCGGTCATTGGCTCAAGGTTGGCGCCAGCACCGATTCGTCGAAGTTGCCCAAGATCTTCTTCGTCAACTGGTTCCGTCGCGACGAAGACGGGCGCTTTCTGTGGCCTGGCTATGGCGAGAACAGCCGCGTGCTCAAGTGGGTGTTCGAGCGCATCGACGGTTCAGTCGATGCAGTGCAGACTCCAATTGGCTACCTGCCCACCGCTGGCGGACTCGACCTCAATGGTCTCGACATCGCCCCAGACGATCTCAACCAGTTGTTGTCGGTTGACTCGCAGGGTTGGGCTGCAGCGATCCCACAGATTCGCGGCCACTTTGCTCAGTTCGGCGCCGCATTGCCAGCTCAGCTGGGTACAGCACTCGACACGCTCGAAGCTGGCCTCGCAAGCGCCTAGCCAACAAGCATGGCCCGGATACCCAGGCCCATCAAGAACAGTCCGCCACCGCCGTAGAGCAGGTAGGTCTTGCCCTTGAGCTGTGGGCGGTAGCTATAGATGATGGCCACCGCGATGATGGCCACAAACCCGTAGAACGCGTGGAACTTCGGGAAGTTGTACTTGTACTTGTTCACCAAGGCAACGCCCATTGCCACCTGGACGAAGATGCCAATTTGGACAATGCCGATAAACCACCACAGCGCGCGCGTGCGCAGCGCCGTGTATTTATGAGCGGCCAGCGACCAGATGCCCGCTAACCCATTTCCAACAATGACGAACCATGCCCAGTTTGCGTGGAGGTCGCGTAGCAGTAAGCCAATCAGAACAATCGCCGCCCAGAAAGACGATCAGCTCGCAGCGGCACTGGCGGCCGATGCGGTGGCTCGAAGTTGCTGTTGCTCTTGTGCCTCGGTGTAGGCCTGCGCCGCGATCTCAACGAGGTCGGCGATTTCGGCGTCGTCGAAACCTGCGAGACGACGGAAGTTGCGGGCGAGGTGCACCGGGTGCTCGTCGCTCTCGCCACGGAAACCGCCAAAGCTAAACAGCTTGTCGACAGCGCGCTGAAACTCGAGGGCGTCCTTGAGGCGCTGTGGATCATCGGCGGTGAGCTTGCGCAGCCAATCGCTGCCCATCTTCACGTGGGTCACTTCGTCGGCGAGCATCCAGTCTTCGCAGAACTGCATCACCGGATCGTCGAGCGTGGTGCCGAAGTTCTTCATGGTGGTGAACACGTCGATGGCTAAACCTTCGAGCGCACGGTTCACGCCGGTAAGGCGCAACACTGGGTCGGCGTTACATGCGGCTTCGTAGAGCACAGTGCCCTCGCCGAACTCGCCGATCTCGCTGCCCATGTGCTCGCTGAGCTTGCAGCTGATCTCGACGTGACGGGCTTCGTCCCAACACTGGCGAGCCATGTCGAGCTTCATCGCAAACGGCGCCTGTTCGCGACCGGTACCGGTTTCGAAATCGAAGCACGTGCGACCGGCACCCTCGAGCGCCTGAATCTCGCCAACAAAGATGCCGTGCATGAGGCCGCGAGCGTTGTCGCTGGCGTTCACGTAGGTGGGCGCGATTCCGTTGATCTGAGCCGATGGGCTGAGGTTGCGGGGATCGAAAACCGTGGTTTCGAGCGTGACGCGCTGGAAGCGTGAGTCACGTGCCAATTCGGTAACAGGCAGCATTCGTTTCATGGCAGTACCTCCGATGCGAACAGTGTGGTCAGCCTAGTCACTGTGTCAACTGCGAGGCTATGTCGGTGGCGTTACTCACCGCAGCCGGTGCCGCCCACGAAACTGGTGACCACGCCAGCCGGGCCGGTGTTGGTGAGGTAGGCCACGAGATCTTCGGAAATCTTGGCCCACGGCCCCACGAGTTCGTCGCCGGCAAAGATCACCGCAGATGGATACGCAGCACGCAATTGCGACACCGTGGAGCCAATACCGATGAGCGCGGGAGCCGCTGTCACCAAGCCAAACGGCGCAATGACCTCGCCGGCAGGAGGGCCATACGACCAAGCGAAGAAGTGGCGGCGCAACGTAGAAACGTTGCTTTGGTCGCCGAACAACAGCGCCAGATCGCCCCAGGTGACATTGCGCACTTCGGTGCCCGGGCATGTGCGTTGCACCGCTGACACCCAACCTGAGTCGGTACTTGGCGGCCCGAGCAGACCCCGAAGGTATGCAATGACGCCTTCGGGTTCGGCCCCGAACAGCGCATCGCCAACACCATCGGAGCGAAGCGTGATCGAAGCGCCGACGGGCACTGTGGTGGCCGCGGCGAAGGTTGTGCTGGTGGCGTCGACAACCGTGGTGGACGTCTCGACCACTGAGGTTGTGCTCGACGCATCGACCAGTGTGGACCCGTCGGTGGTGGATTCACCGAGCGACGAGCTCGGTGAATTGCTTGAAGAGCTTCCGCACGCTGCCAACATCATCGATGTCGATACGCATGCTGCCAGAACCACTTGGCGATGACGATTTCTCATGTGCAGAGTTTGCCCGCTCGAGCGGCCAAACTCGCGCCACTCCTTCACTTAGCGAATCAGCGTGTCCGCTTCGTGGCCGCCCTCGACCAAGTGCAGTTGACCATCGACGACATCGACGATGGTGATCGAGCAGTTGTCGAGGCTACGAATGACGACGCGATCGTCGTGACACGCCGCGCCGATGGCGGCATTGATCGCAATGAAATGACTCGACACAACGGTGTCGGTTGTCATCGCCGCGAGACATGCAACCACGCCGTCGCGAAACGCTGTGTAGCGCGGCTCGAGCACACTCCACGTGCCGCTCATCGTGATGCGAAGCCACTCGACGCGCTCGGTCATGGGAACACCGTGAGGCGACGGAATCTCGGCAACGGCGGGCTCGATGACAGCCGACGTTGACCACCGCTGAGCGAGCGCGCCAGCGGTTTGCTGACACCGCAGCAGCGGGCTCGACACCAACGCCAGCGGCCCCAGCGGAGCCAACACATCGGCCATTGCATTGGCTTGTTGCACGCCGAGATCGTCGAGACCTGGATCGGGGTCTACGTTCCAGCCGGCTGCGGCGCGGCCGTGTCGTACGAGATAGAGACGAGGCATCGGCTACTCGAACAACCAGCCGGGGCGCACACCCGCCGGGGCGCCCTTGCGGATGTACCACTCAGTGCCGAACGCAACCGCGAAGGCCTCGTCGGGCAGCTGCAAAAAGAAGCTGGTGTCGGTGATCTGGCTGGCGTGGCAACGCATGCTCGCCCGCTTTTGAGCAATGAACGCCGTGACGTCTACAGCGTGAGTGAGTTCAAGCTCGGACATGCCAAATGGATTGCCGTCGTCGGCGGGACCAGAGGGATCGAATTCGTCGTCGTTGTCGTCGCCGTTCGCGACGCCCATCTCGCTGGCCATGCTCATCACGCGCACGATGTGATCGCGGTTCATCGTTGCTTCGAACACGGCGGGCGTGCCGGCGATTTCGGCGGCACGATGACCAACCTGATGCACCTTGATGTGATCGGGATGGCCGTAATTTCCGTGCCAGTCGTAGGTAGTCATCACGTCGGCCGACTCTTCGCGCAAAATGGTGGCCAGCCGCTCGGAAGCCTCTTCGAGATCGGCGAGCAGAAACGACTCAGGGTCGGTGTTCTGCTCCCACCCGGTCATGCCGCTGTCTTTGTAACCAAGCCACTCGAGGCGGTGCACCCCAAGTGCCTCGGCCGACTTGGCCGCTTCGCTCTGACGACGATGCACGAGTGTCTCGCCTGGAGCAAGATCGTCAGGCACCTCACCAAAATCGCCGTTGGTGGCCACCACAAGCACGACACGATGACCCTCGGCCACGGCTCTGGCAATGCTGCCGCCGGTGGAGATGGTTTCGTCGTCGGGGTGTGCATGAAAGCAAACAAGAGTTCCCATTACTTGATCGCGCCTGACGCAAACAACGTGTCGATGTCGGTGGCGCCGATGCCCCAATCGGCAAGCACTTCACGGGTGTGCTCACCAGCGCGCGCTGGGGGCATCGACACCTCAGCCTTGGTGCGGCTGAAACGAGGGGCCGGTGCAGCCTGCGTGACGCCGTCGACCTCGATGAAGGTGCCTCGCTCGACGTTGTGAGGATGTTTCGCGGCTTCGCTCATGGTGAGCACCGGGGCGAAACACACATCGGTGTGCTCCATCAGCGCGCACCATTCGTCGCGTGACTTGGTGGCGAACAGTTCGGTCAAGCGGCCCTTGAGGTGTGGCCAATTCGCCGTGTTGTGCTGCTGTGCGAATTCAGGATCGTCGGACAAGCCGGTGAGGGCCAAGAGCTCGGCGTAGAACTGCGTCTCGATCGAGCCGATGGAGATGTACTTGTCGTCGCTGCACTTGTACACATCGTAGAAATGAGCACCCGTGTCGAGCAGGTTGGTGCCCGGCGCATCTTCGTTGAATGCACCCATGTTCTTGAAACCCCAGAACATGCTCATCAACACTGCGGCACCATCGACCATTGCGGTATCGACAACTTGGCCGGCGCCGCTGCGCTGCGCCTCGAGCAACGCGCACACCACGCCATACGCAAGGAACATGCCGCCGCCGCCAAAGTCGCCAACCATGTTGAGTGGAGGCACTGGCGCTTCGCCAGCGCGGCTGAAATGCGCCAACGCACCGGCGAGCGAGATGTAGTTGATGTCGTGACCCGCGGCCAATGCGTAGGGACCTTCTTGGCCCCAACCGGTCATGCGGCCGAACACCAGCTTTGGGTTGCGGGCGAGGCATGCATCGGGGCCGATGCCAAGACGCTCCATGACCCCTGGGCGGAAGCCTTCGATGAGCGCATCAGCACTCTCGACGAGACGCATGAGCGTCTCGACGCCTTCGGGGTTCTTGAGGTCGATGGCGATGTTGCGGCGATTGCGTTGCATGACATCGAGGTTGGGGCCGCCACCAGGACGCACAGCCTGCGCGCGCTCGACGCGAATGACTTCGGCACCCATGTCGCTGAGCATCATCGCCGCGAATGGACCTGGGCCAATACCGGCAATTTCGATGATGCGATAGCCGCTCAATGGACCTGACATGTTGATGACTCCTGTGAACTGGACGAGAAGAAGATGGGAACAGTTAGCGATTGGCGTTGGCGACAATCGCATCGGCGATCACCGGCCACAACGGTGTAGGGAAATCGTGGCCCATGTCGGCCACCAAGAACAGGTTGGCGCCGGGGATCAGCTCTGCGGTGCGCACACCACCTTCGGGAGGCAGCAACGTGTCGTCGCGGCCATGCACCACCAACGTGGGCATGGTGAGGTGCGGCAGCAACTCGGCGCGTGATCCGCTGGCGGCGATTGCCCCCAAGTGTCGGGCGCTGCCTTCGGGATAGAAACTACGGTCGTACGAGCGCGCTGCCTGAGCACGCACTTCGTGGGCGTCTGCATAGCGCTTCGACTGCCAGATCATTGAGGCCACCGATGCATCGATGTATCCCTGACGATCGCTGGGCGGTTCGGCAAGCAGCACTGCGCCTGCCTCGGGCAGCGGCATGCCGACATCGGACTCGCCCGTGTTCGACATGATCGAGGTGAGCGAGTGCGTGTGCTGCGGATATTCGATAGCCACGGTCTGTGCGATCATGCCACCCATCGAGGCGCCAACGATATGCGCCCCGGAGATTCCGAGTGCGCTCAGCAGACCAACCGCATCGGCGGCCATGTCGGACAACGTGTACGGCACTGGCGGCAACAGATCGGGCTGGCCGCCGAGCGCTGCCATCATCACGCCGGCCGTGTCGATCTCGACACCGTCGAGTTTGGTGCTGAGGCCGCAGTCACGATTGTCGAAACGAATCACGCAATAGCCACGGTTAGCAAGCATCTCGCAAAAGCCATCGGGCCACAGCGTGAGTTGTGCGCCGAAGCCCATGATGAGCAACATCGCCGGATCTTTTAACGACCCGATGATCTCGTATTCGAGTTCGACTGGCTCGTTCGTAGCAGCGATGTTGTTGACAACGGCTTTTGGCATGCAGGGAGTCTCGTGTGCGAGCGGCTCATCGGTCAACACGGACGACCGACTACGGTTGCACCATGACGATTTTCGGGGTGCACACAGGCCTACAAAACATCAGCAGCGACGATCTGCGCGCTTCGTGGCGGCGTATTGAATCACTCGGGTACGGGTGGATCTCGATCTGGGATCACTTCTATGGCGCCACCGGTAAGCCCGACGATGCCGAGTGTCTTGAAGCAGTTGCTATGCATGCAGCGCTGGCGTGCGAGACATCGCGGGTGCGCATCGGCTCGCTGGTGTACTCCATTGGCTATCGCCATCCTGCGATTCTGGCCAAAGCAATCACCACCATCGACCACCTCAGCAACGGTCGCGCCGAAATGGGTATCGGCGCAGGCTGGGCGCAGGTCGAATACAACGCGTACGGCATCGAGTTCCCCGAAGTGAAAGTGCGCATGGATCAACTCGAAGAAGGCATTCAGGTGTTGCGCGGCATGCTGCACACCGAGGCCTCGAACTTTGAGGGCAAGTACTTCACCACGCGCGATGCACGCAATGAGCCTCGGCCCGTGCAAGACAAGATGCCTATTTGGGTGGGCGGCGGCGGCGAGAAGCGCACGCTCAAGATCACTGCGAAGTACGCCGACGGCTGGAACGTGCCGTTCGTCTCGCCCGAAGAGTTTGCTCGCAAGCGGGGCGTACTGCACGAGCATTGCGCCGCGGTTGGTCGCAACCCCGACGACATCAGTTGCGCCATCAACGTTGGCCTGGCTTGGACCGAAGAAAGTCTGAACGCACAGTTCGGCCACCTCGCCAATGCCGTGCGCAACGGTTGCCTCACTGGCAGCGACGAGCAGGTGCTCGATCGCATCGGTCAGTACATCGACGCTGGCGCCAATCAGGTAAACATCGCGCTGCGCGCACCGTTTGATCTCGATGCTCTCGAGCGTTTGAGCGTCGCCCTCAAGTTGGCATGACCAACCGCTTCGTTGCTCGCGCCCCTGGGCGCGTGAACCTCATCGGCGACCACACTGACTACACCGGTGGCTTGGTGCTGCCGATGACCATCGATCGTTGGACGGTTATCGAAGGCTCGCTCAGCGAGGGCGCCATCACGCTCACCTCGGCCGACGAACCAGACCCCATCAGCATCACGTTGCCCGTTGATAACCCTGCCATTGTTGAGCCGCGTTGGGGTCGCTATGTGGCGGGTGTCGCAGCCGAACTTGGAACGGCTGCGATGCCGATCGACGGCCACGTCACGACAACCATTCCCGTAGGCGCAGGATTGTCCAGCAGCGCAGCGCTCGAAGTCGCTGCGGCTCTGGCTCTTGGGTTCGATGGCCCCGCTGCCGACCTCGCTCAGTTGGCGCGGCGCGCCGAGCACCGCGCCAGCGGGGTGCCATGCGGAATCATGGACCAACTCTGCATTGCGGCCGGCGTAGCCAACCACGCGTTGCTCATCGATTGCCACACCCTCGAAATCGAGGCCGTGCCAGTGCCGCACAATGCCGACGTCATCGTGCAGTTTGTCGCCCACCGCACGTTGGCGGGCAGCGAATACGCCCAACGCGTATCCGAGTGTGAACACGCCGAGCGACTCATCGGCCCGCTGCGGCTCGCAACCCTCGCCCTCGTAGCCACCATCGGCGACCCGTTGATTCAGCGCCGCGCTCGCCACGTTGTCAGCGAGAACCAACGCGTTCGCGACTTCGCAATCGCGCTACGCACGAACGACCTCGCAACCGCAGGGCGGCTCATGATCGAAAGCCATCACAGCCTCCGCGACAACTACGAAACCAGCACCCCAGCCGTGGACGAAGCCGTGCGGCAGATGTGCGCCACACCTGGCGTATACGGAGCACGAATCACCGGGGGCGGGTTCGGTGGCTGCATTGTTGCCCTCGCCGCACCAGGGACCTCTACCAAGGGTTGGGTGGTTCGCGCTGTAGATGGTGCAACCATCGACCGAACATAAGGAAACGACACATGGCCGTAGTGCTTCATCTCATGCCAGCCCCTGCGTGGTCGGCTCTCGCCGATGGCGAACCGATCACGAACGCATCGCTCGACACCGAAGGATTCATCCATTGCACCGACGAGCCGAGCGTGATGCTGTTGGTGGCCAACGCGTTCTATACGTCGATGCCCGGAGCATTCATCGTGGCTCATGTCGACACCGATCAACTCACGAGCAAGTGCGTGTGGGAAGCACCTGCACATATCAGCGATACGGGTCAGGCTCTGGCTTCACAGTTTCCGCATGTGTACGGGCCCATCGATCGAGCCGCCGTGATTACCACTCAGGCAATGGTTCGCGACGAACACGGCGCGTTCATCGGATACGAATCAGTCGCGAAGTAGACGCGCCTTCTGCGCATCGAACTCGTCTTGCGACAGTGCACCGCGATCAAGTAATCCTTCGAGCTTTTCCAACTGACTTGCGACGTCGAACGGCATTGCCGATGGTGGGGTGAATCCACTTGTTCGGGCCGCCTTCGCCTCGACCTGAGCATGCAACAAATTCTGAACTGCCTGCGGCTTGCTGATGTCGGTGAAACGCTGTTGACCATCTTCGCCACCTGACTCAATGAGTAGATCGCCAGCGCCAATCAAGCGCTCGAAGATTGTCTGATTGAAGTTGATGTTGTTCACGCGTCCGAGCGGGATCTCAACGCCGCGCTTGGCGATCATGCCCTCGCGAAAGATGACGCGGTCGCTGGTGATCACGAAGTTGGTGGTGCGCCACTTCACGAAACGCTGCAACAGCCACACTGCCGAGAGCACGATGGCGGCCGTGATGACGTACATCAAAAACTTGCGGCCCGTGCCAGGCTCGAGTTGACCCGTCACCACCAAGCCGACGATGACGCACAACGCCAGCGTCGACGCTGACCCAGCAAAGAACCACCAATGTGGCTGCAGATCGAGGACCACCGTTTCATTCGGATTGAGATGCTTCTTCGGATACGCCATGCGCGCAACTATACGTGAAGCGCAAAGCCCGCCCAGCGACGTAACGTGGCCGGATGAACGTGGAGGAACTGCTGCTCGGCCTTGACGCGGATCAACGCGCAGCCGTCACCGTGGCTGCGTCTCCCCTCGCGATCATCGCGGCCGCGGGTTCGGGCAAGACCACTGTGCTCACCCGTCGCATCGCCTACCGAATCGCCAGCGACCCCGATGTCGAAGCGCAGCACGTCCTCGCGCTGACCTTCACCAACCAGGCCGCCAGCGAACTACACCGACGCCTTCGCCGTTGCGGTTTACGCGAGCGCGTAGAGGCTGGCACGTTCCATGCCGTTGCCCTGCGTCTGCTTCGACAGCGCGCCATCGATACGGGTCAACGGCCGCCGTCGGTCGCCACTGACCGATTCCGTCTGATCAACGAAGCACTTCGCGCCGCTGGCTCGAAGGCAGATGCTGCTGCGGTGCTCAACGATCTCGACTGGACCCGCGCTCGTCGCGTTTCGTTCGCCGACTCGGCGGCGGCCGCTCGGCGCGCCGGGCGACGCATCAGCCTGAGCGCCACCGAGTTCGCCAACGTGGCCGCAGCGTACGAAGCCCTCAAGACCCGTCGCGGCGTCGTCGACTTCGACGACCTTCTCGAGCGATGCCTACACGCACTCACCACCGACCGGCAATGGGCGTCTGGGATTCGTTGGCGTTTTCGACATCTGTTCGTCGACGAGGCGCAAGACCTCAACCCACTGCAGTACGCGTTCCTCGAAGCGATACGCGATGGCCGACCAGACCTGTGTCTCGTGGGCGATCCACGGCAGGCGATCTTCGGATTCAACGGCGCCGACCCAACCATCATGGACAACGTGGCCCAGTTGTATCCCGGCATCACCATCACCCGACTCACCCGCAACTACCGCTGCACACCACAGATCATTCACGCTGCTCGTGGCGTTCTGCAACGGTCCGACCAAAGCGACGACTCAATCGCCGTGCCGATGGATGGCGCAGCGGTGCGAGTGGTCAGCGCTACCGACGACATCAACGAGAACGTTGCGGTCGCCCGCCTGCTGCGCGAAATGGTGGGACCGCAGCAGCTGTGGCGTAGTTGCGCAGTGTTGGCTCGCACGGTGGCCCAGCTCACGGCCGTACACGCCGCTCTCACGCGCGCTGGAGTGCCAGCCAACCTGCAAGGGCGCAGCGGCGCCAGACGGGCATTTGGGGCCGCTGTGGCCGAGGCCTATGGCTGCCGCACGCACTCCGAACTCGGTGCTTGGGTTGAAACCGTGGCTGCCGACCCCGCCGCGAATCCCACCCGCGCCCGAGTCGCCGAGGCCGCCGACCGATTTATCGCACAAGGGACCGGCCTGTCGTTTCGTGCATGGGTCGAGCTGCATTCACCGTTCGACAATCTCGACAACGCCGAACCCGACGACGCCGTCGACCTGCTCACGTTTCACGGAGCCAAGGGTCGCGAGTGGCAAACCGTGGTCATTATCGGCGCCGAGCACGGTCTTGTGCCGCACTCGTCGGCCACCACCCAGGCCCAGCGAGACGAAGAGGCGCGGCTGCTGTACGTGGCATGCACCCGAGCACGCGAGCAACTCGTCATCTCATGGGCAGCGCTGCGCAACGGTCGGATGAGTCAACCTTCGGCGCTCATTGCCGACATCGGTTCCGACACAGATGCCGATGCGGTTGTGGTGCCATCACCAATGCCGCGTCTGCAGCGTCCGGTAGTTGATCCGGTGTATACCGCGCTTGTGGCATGGCGCTCTGCAGCCGCGAAGGCCGCACAGGTATCGCCCACCTCTATTTGCTCCGACGAATCACTTCGTGCAGTCGCCAAGGCGCGGCCAACCACCGTTGAAGAGATCGTCGTGGTGGCAAACCTCGGCCCGGTGTCTGGTGCACGAATTGCTCCGCGCATTCTGAGCGCACTCACTCAGGTGCTGTAGCGGCGTTTCCTAAACGAATCTGCATCAGCCGTTCGAACACCGCTGGCTTCATTGAGATGAACAAACCTTCGGCCTCGGCGCACAGCGTGTCGCCAGCGCGCAGTTCGGCGCTCGCATAGATCTTGCGTCCCTCGACTCGATCGAGGCGACCGGTGAAGCGCACCTCACGAAACAACGGAGTTGGTGAGCGATACGAAATCGTGAGTCGGCCCGTCATGCCCGCACTGCCAGATTGAGCCTGAGCAAAACCGAGCACCTCGTCGAAACCGGCAGCGATAAACCCACCATGCAGGCAGCCCGGAGGCCCTTCGTAGGCGGCCCCGTAGGTGCATGTGGCAAACACCTCGCCGTTCTCGGCGAAGTTCATGCTGATCGGTGGCGCCAGCGGATTCAGCACGCCGATAAACGGACTGAAGTCGATGAAGTTTTGGTGCCCGTTCGCCAATGAGCCTTCAGCCACTCCCACATAGCTGCGGCCATGCGATTGCTGCTGGAGCAACGCCGCCGCTTGCTTCACGAGACTGGCCGCTGCTTCAAGCTCGCTGTCTTCGGCGTTGTTGCGCATGAGCTCGTCGATCACAACCCGTGTGGCTTCGGCGAGTTCGGCGCGAGTGCCAGAAGACGGCATCACGCCAGCATTGCGGGCAGCGAGGGCGTCGCGCATGTTGGCGGGCCCGCCGCCCGAGAAAGGGTGGTCGTCAGGCAGGTCGTGTGTTGGGTCTGACGGGCTACTCACGAGTTGCTCACGAGTCGCTCAGATCGACCAGAACCGGAGCATGATCGCTGGGCAATGTGCCCTTGCGAGCGTTGCGATCGATGACGCAAAACGTGCTGCGCTCGACAACCGATGCCGTGCCCAAGATGAGGTCGATACGCATACCGCGCCCCATGTGGAAATCACCGGCCCGATAATCCCACCACGAATACAGCTTGGGCTCAGGGTGATGATGACGAAACACATCGCTCATCCCCCACTGGCACAAGGCGTTCAGTTCTTCGCGCTCGGCGGCACTGACATGGGTTGAGCCGACCATCTTGCTGGGGTCGAAAACATCTTTGTCTTCGGGTGCAATGTTGAAGTCGCCGGTGACGATGACCGCGTCGTTTGGGGAACTGTTCTGAGCCACGTGAGCCCTCAACCGAGCCATCCAACGCAACTTGTATTGGTAATGATCGTGGTCGAGCGAGCGACCGTTTGGCACGTAGACCGAACTGACCCGCACACCGCCACACGTAGCTGTAATGAGACGCGCTTCGGGATCGAGCGGCTGGCCGTCGGCGAAGTTCGCCACGACATCGATGAGACCAACTTTCGACAGGATGGCAACACCGTTCCATTGACCTTGGCCGTGATGTGCGCTCTCATAGCCCAATGCCTGAAAGGTGAGGGCCGGAAACGCATCGTCGGCCAGCTTGGTTTCTTGCAAGCACAACACGTCGGGCTGCACGTCGTTCAGCCATTCCTCGACTCGTCCGAGACGCGCCTTGAGTGAGTTCACGTTCCACGTAGCGATGCGCATAACTAGGCCTTGGCGGGTTGAGCGGGCTTGGCTGGCTTGGTCGGTTTCGCTGGTTTCGCCGGTTTCGCCGCAGCCTTCGTCGGCGCAGCGACCTTCTTTGCGGCTGGCTTAGCTGCAACTGGCTTGGCTGCAACTTTCTTCGCCGGTGGCGCTTTCGCAACGACTGCCGCAACAGCAGGCACCTCAACAACCACCGGCGCCGCTAGGACCTTCTTCGCTGCAGGCTTCTTCGCTGCAGGCGCTTTCGGCGCGGCATTCTTGGCAGCAGCTTTCTCTGCCTTCTCTGGCTTCGCTGGCTTCTCTAGCTTCGCTGGCTTCTCTAGCTTCGCTGGCTTCGCTGGCTTCTCTGGCTTGTCTGCCTTTGCCGCCTTCTTCGCCGCCTTCTTTGGCTCAGCCGGCTTGGCATCGGGAGCCATCGAGAGCACCGACAGATCGATGCTGCGACGCTTCGCATCAAAACTGCTGACGACCAACGTGACCGCATCGCCCAGAGTCATTGCGTCGCGCGCACTTCGCGGTGCCGGGTCGCCCATCAACCGCAACGGCACATAGCCGTGCGCTTCGCCGATGAGCACATAGGCACCGTGCGATGAGTAGCTATCGACCACGGCCTCGACCGAGGTGCCAACTGGATGGTGCTCGACAAATGACAAAAACGCCATCAAGTCGTTCACGGTCTTTGGAGCAACCGGCTTGGGGGCCGGCATGACAGCGCCCGGAGGGGCCGACTTCGGCACGGGCATCGGGGCATTTGCCGAAATCGCGGGCAGGTCGTTGAGATTGCTGGCTGGCGAACGGCGGCGAGGTGACTTGTCGACAACCTTTTGCTCTTTTACCGATCGGCGACTGACGGGCCCACGCACGGGTGTGCGATACACGAACACCCACCCAACGTGTGGCACCGGCTTGCCGCCCACGAGGCGGCCTTCTTCGAAGAGCCAGGCGTATTCGCCGTGAAATTCTTGGTAGCTGTCGTTCGACAACACCGTCGCGTTGGCCTTATTCGCGATGCTCAAGATGAAACCATCGCCGCGGCCGACGGCACCAGCCGGCGGCGCCACAAAGGCATTGGTCTCGATGGCACGCTCGAATTCGGCCACTTCTTTGGGGTCGATTCGATGACCAAAGGTGGCGTCTACAACCACCGTGATCAGCGTTGTAGGGAAATCGGCGCGATACGCGTCGATCGCTTCGTTGAGTTGTTTGAGGCTTGGCGCGGTTCGGCCTTCAGTGGCCAAATTGGAGCCGTCGATGATGACGTGGTGAGGCATAACACTGCCAGTCAAGCATCTCGGCGCCCGTGTGCGTACGATCGTCGGGTGTTCACAGCCGTACTCTGGGATTTTGGCGGCGTCATTCTGTCGAGTCCATTCGAAGCGTTCAACCATTACGAGACAAGCGTCGGCCTGCCGCGCGACTTCATCCGCTCGGTCAACGCAACCAATCCTGACTCCAACGCATGGGCTCGCCTCGAGCGCAACGAGCTCAGCCCGGCCGAGTTCGATGTGGCCTTCGCTGACGATTCTCGAAGCCTCGGTCACGAGGTTCGCGGCGCCAACGTGTTGGCCTTGCTCGCGGGCGAGATTCGCCCAGCAATGGTCGCCGCGCTCGACGCCGTGAAAGCGGCCGGCTTCAAGACCGCATGCCTCACCAACAACGTGGTGGCCACCGATGCAGAGTCGATGGCGATCAACACCGACCGGTCGCTGGCACTCGCCGCAGTGATGGCCCGGTTCGATGCCATCGTTGAAAGCAGCAAGGTGGGCGTTCGCAAACCCGAACCGCGTTTCTACGAAATCGCGTGCGAGTTACTCGACGTGCAACCGAGCCAGTGCATCTTCCTCGACGACCTCGGCATCAACTTGAAGCCCGCAGCCGCGATGGGCATGCACACCATCAAGGTCGTCGATCCAGCAACGGCGTTGGCCGAGCTGTCAGCGGCAACCGGCCTCAGCCTGAGCTAAGGCCGGCGCAACAACGCTGGTCTATAAACCGCCGAAGGTTTCGTCCATCAGGTCGGCGAGTTCCTGGTCGTGGATCGTCTTTGAGCCGGTAGCTGGGCTGCCGCTCTCGACGCGAGCAACGTGGCGAAGGTCGTAGCCACGCTCTTTCACACGCCACACGCGAGCCTCAACGAAGTTCCATGGGCCCATGTTCTCCGGCTCTTCTTGCAGCCACACCAACTCGCGTGCGTTGGGGTAGTGCTCGAGCATGCCGAGCATCTGATCGACAGGAAATGGGTACAACTGCTCGATACGAATAACAGCAGCCGCAGCGTTGCGCTTGTCGCGCTCGGCCAATGCATCCCATGCAACCTTGCCGCTGCAGAACACCAAGCGCTGCACGGCGTTCTTGTCGAGGCCTGGCGTTGGATCGTCGAGCACTTCTTGGAATGATCCGCTGGCAAGCTCGTCGACAGTAGAGCGGGTCTGGGCGATACGCAGCGCCGACTTAGGCGTGAACAACACCAACGGCTTGCGCACTTCGCGGATTGCTTGGCGACGCAGCAGGTGGAAATACTGCGCTGCCGTAGTGGCGTTACAGACCTGAATGTTGTCTTCGGCACATGACTGCAGAAAGCGCTCGATACGAGCCGAGCTGTGCTCTGGGCCTTGACCCTCGAAGCCGTGCGGCAGCAACAGCACCAAGCCGTTGCCCTGGCCCCACTTGTCTTCGGCGGCCACGATGTATTGGTCGATGATGATCTGCGCGCCGTTGACGAAGTCGCCGAACTGCGCTTCCCACAACACCAACGTGTCGCGGTTGATGTGCGCATATCCGTATTCGTATCCGACCGCTGCGTACTCGCTGAGCAGTGAGTCGTAGATCCAGAACTTCGCCTGCGAACCTGGCAGATCGGCGAGCGGAACCCAGTTCACTTCGTTCTCGTAATCGATGAGTGCCGCGTGACGCTGGCTAAACGTGCCGCGTCGGCAGTCTTCGCCCGAGAACCGAACCGGGGTGCCACCGATAACGAGCGAGCCGATAGCCAGTGCTTCGCCGGTAGCCCAATCGACCTGATTGCCCTCGTGGTACAACTTGGCCCGGTTCTCAAACTGACGCATCAACTTTGGATGCGGGGTGAAGCCTTCGGGGTACTCGGTGAGGTGATCGAAGATTGCATCGAGCTTGGCTCGCTCGACCCCGGTTTCGATGTGCGGCAGAACACCCAGAGGACGCGGCGGCTTGGCCACCTTGACCACTTCGGGGGCGTGTGCGCGTGTCTCGTCGAGCGCCACTTGCAGCTTGCTCTGGAAGTCGATGAGCACGCTCTCGGCTTCTTCGACGGTGAGCTCGCCGCGCTTCACGAGCGCCTCAACGTAGAGCTTGCGAATGCTGCGACGCTCGGCGATTGCCTTATACATCAGCGGCTGGGTGTAGCTCGGATCGTCGCCTTCGTTGTGGCCCTGACGGCGATAACACACCATGTCGATCACGACGTCTTTGTGGAACCGCTGGCGATACTCGAACGCCATTTGAGCCACACGAACACAAGCCTCGGGGTCGTCGCCGTTCACATGGAAGATCGGCGCCTGCACGGTCTTGGCAACATCGCTGCAATACAGCGAACTGCGCGCAAACTTGGGGCTGGTGGTGAACCCGATCTGGTTGTTGATGATGAGGTGGATCGTGCCGCCTACGCGGTAGCCGTTGATGTCGCTCATCGCGAGACATTCGGCAACCACACCTTGACCAGCGAACGCAGCGTCGCCGTGGATCAAGATTGGCAGCGACAAATACGATCCCGGCGGCTCGATGCGGTCTTGGTTGGCGCGCACCATACCCAACACGATCGGGTCAACCGTCTCGAGGTGGCTGGGGTTCGCAGCGAGCTCGACTTTGATCTCAGAGCCGCCGGGGCTCTGATACTTGCCCACTGCGCCAAGGTGATACTTCACGTCGCCAGAGCCCTGCACCGAGGTTGGATCGACATGACCTTCGAACTCTTTGAAGATCTGGTCGTAGCTCTTGCCCATCAGGTTGGCGAGCACGTTGAGGCGACCGCGATGGGCCATGCCCACCACTGCCGAATCGAGTCCGGCGTCGACTGCGCCCGTGAGGATCGAGTCGAGAATTGGGATTGCCGACTCGGCGCCTTCGAGGCCGAAACGCTTGGCGCCCACGTACTTAGTAGCGAGGAACTTTTCGAAGGCCTCGGCAGCGTTGAGACGATCGAGGATGCGGCGCTTGCCTTCCTTCGAGACAGTGAACTGCACGCCTTCGACCTTGCTCTGAATCCAGCGCTGCTCTTCGGTGTCTTGAATGTGCATGTATTCGATGCCAATGGTGCGGCAGTACGCGTCGCGCAGCACGCCGAGCAGTTCGCCGAGCGGTTGCTTTTCGACGCCGCCGACGCCGCCGGTGAGGAACTCGCGCTCGAGGTCCCAGATGGTGAGCCCATAGGTAGCCGGATCGAGCTCGATAGGCATCTTCGGTTGCTTCCAACGCAGCGGATCGAGGTCGGCGATGAGGTGCCCACGCACGCGGTGCACGCGGATCAGCGTTGCCACTTGCATCTGCTTGTGCAACATCGCGTCTTCGCTATTGCTCGGGTTGATGTCGGTGCGCCACTTCACTGCCTCGTACGGCACGCTGAGGTCGCTGAAAACGCTCTCGTAGAAGCCGTGCTCGCCCATCAACAGCTCGTGCACGCGCTTGAGGAACATGCCGCTTTCGGCGCCTTGAATAATGCGATGGTCGTAGGTGCTCGTAATGGTGACCACCTTGCTCACACCGAGCGAGCCGAGGGTGCGCTCATCGCTGCCCTGGAACTCGGCGGGGTAATCGATGCTGCCAACGCCAACGATGACGCCTTGGCCGGGCATCAAGCGAGGCACGCTCTGCACGGTGCCGATGGTGCCTGGGTTGGTGAGCGTGATGGTGGCGCCTTGGAAATCGGCGACGGTGAGCTTGTTCGACTTGACCTTACGAATGATCTCCTCGTAGGCAGCGAGGAACTGTTCGAAGTTGAGCGTGCTTGCCTCGCGCAGCACTGGCACCACCAAGGTGCGGCCGCCATCGGACTTAGCGACGTCGACAGCGAGACCCATCTGCACGGCACCGTTACGAACGATGCGCGGCTTGCCATCGGCATCGACGGCATACGTGTTGTTCATCTGCGGCACGGCGTCGCCGATGGCGCGAGCGATGGCGTAACCAATGAGGTGGGTGAAGCTGATCTTGCTCTGGCCAACGCGAGTGCGGTAGCCGTTAATCACCTTGCGGTTGACCTCGAGCAACTTGGCGGGAACATTGCGGAAGCTTGTTGCCGTTGGCACCGTGAGGCTGCGTTCCATGTTGGCTGCAATGGCTGCGCTGGCACCGCGAAGCGCTTCGCCGACATCGGCCGCAGCAATCGTCGCGGCAACAGGCGCTGGAGCAGTGGGGGCTGCGGGAGCAAGCGTGGCCGGCGCTGCGGGCGAGGCCGGGGCGCCAAAGTTTGCGGCTGGGTCGGGGGATGCACCGGGCTTGTAGTCCGAGAAGAACTCCTGCCAAGCATCGCCAACTGCGCTGGGATCGGCTCGGTATTGCTCGTACATTTCGTCGACCAGCCACGAGTTCGCGCCGAACGATTGACCAGATTCTTGTTTCGATGACATCAGTTTCTGATCGTACCCGCCCACGCCGGACCGAACGGGTACGGACGCGGTTTGAGGGACGTGAACAGCCGATGAGACATCAGGCACTTTGATTTTAGTAAGCGACTACTTATATAATCGCCGCATGAAGATTCGCACGCTCCCCCGAATGTCCGTCTCCAATGTGTTCGTCACCGGCATTGCCATCGTGGCGCTCAGTGCGTGCTCAAGCAGCGGTTCAACCGTGTCGTCGTCGGCGCCAACGTCCACGGACGCCGCAGTGACAACAACGGGTTCGGGCGACACCACACCGGGCAACTCATCCGGTGAGGCCACAACCACCACGGCCGCTGCGCCGGTGACCCTGCAGGTCTTCTCGGGACCCGGCATCAAGTTCGACGCCGCCAACTACACCACTGCGGCTGGCGTCGTGCACGTGATCTACGAGAACCGCGACAGCCAGCGCCACACACTCGCCTTCGTAAATGCCGACGGCAAGTCGGTCGCCAAGGACCTCGAGGTCGTGAAGAGCGGCTCAAAAGACGAAGCCGACATCACATTTGTGGCGGGCACCTACAAGGTGATCTGTACCGTGCCGGGTCACCAGGCGATGAAGGGCACGCTCACCGTCAAGTGACCGTTAGCCGGTGACCGCACGAACCTGCACCGGGATCGCGCTCATCACCGGGATTCCCGTAAACGGGTCATAGCCGCTCTCGGTATCGACGAGCATTGAAGTCGTCGAGCCAACCACGGCTAGGTCGCCATCAGCATCGGGCAGTCCGCCCCACGCATGAGCCATCGAGACCGTTCCCTGCCGCACGTCGGGCGCACTTTTGGCGATGGCTCGAATCGCACCACGCGGCGACGCCAACTCAACTGTGTCGCCACCCACAATCCCGAGCGCGACGAGGTCGTCGGGATGCATGTGTGCAAAGTTCGTTTCTTCTTTGCCGCGCAGCGCCGACAGTTCGCGGCCACTTGAATTGAACACACTCTTAAGCCGCCGACTGGTGAGCCGAAACGTGTGTCGGCTCGGATCGAAGCCCGCAATCACTTCGGCACTCGAGAGCTCAGCAAACACGGCGGCGAGTTCGCGCTCGATGCCATCGGGTGCGAGTTCGAGTCGAGCGGCTGCTGCCGGGTCAGCGGCTTGCACCACAGTCGCCAACTCGGGATACATTCGGCCGCCGTGATGCTGGCGGAGTTCGCTGAGCGGCACCTTCGATCGCACGTAGATGAGGTCGAGAATGTCGTCGGCGTTCACGGAAGCGCCCGGCACGATGTCGCCGCCAGGCAGCGAGATCGTGACACCCAATCGAGCCGCGAGTTCGGTGTACAGCTGCCACTCTTGACGCATCTCTGGCGCAGGCTCAATCACCGCTGGGGTGTAGTTGGTATACGCCTCGCCGAACCACGGGTCGATCGAGGTGGGCAGATCGGGCCGCTCAAGGCTGAGCGTGCTGGCGATCACATAATGCGCCAACTGTGCGGTTGCCGAGACCTGAGCGTCGATCACCACATGCAGATCGAGCGAGCGAAGCGCCTCGACAGTTTTGCGTTGGTCGGGCCACGCCACCACCGGATTGCCTCCGATGGTGAGCAGGGCGCGCACTTGGCCATCGCCCTCAAGCAACATCTCGTCGGCGAGGGTGCTGGTGGGTGCTTCGCCATGGTGGATGTAGAGGTCGCGCACGCGCTGCGGAGCACCGCGGTGCAACACGTGCGGCATCGGCGGATTCACCTGAGCCCGAATCGGCGCTGCCGTTGTAAGGACTCCCCCAGGGTTCAACAACGGCTCGCCAACGCGCACGTATCGGCCGCACAAGGTGTTGAGGCACAAGCTGAGGTGCTCGGTGAGCGTGCTGTGCGGCGCCATGTTTGGGCCGGTGCCGGTGCTCACCGATCCAGTGGGTCCGGTGGCGAACAGTCGCGCCGCCTCACGCACCTGATCGGCAGGCACGCCCGCACGATGAGCTACATAGTCGGGCGTGAATGGTTCGACGGCCCTCGCGAGTTCGGCAAGGCCATTGACCCATTGCGACACAAACTGATGGTCGATTGCATCGTTGGCGAGAATTTCGCGAATGATGCCCGCCAGCAAGGTGGGGTCTTCGCCAGGCTTCACCTGCAGAAACAAATCGGCGTACTGCGCCAACTCGGTGCGGCGCGGATCGATGACGATGAGACGCAGCCCGTTGGCTTTTGCTCGGCGCAGACGCACGAGCGGATTGAAGCTGGGTAGGCCACCCGGGAAGCTGTAAGTGCTGACCAACGTGTTGCATCCGATGACCATTGCGACGGCACTTGACTCGAACGGTTGCACACCGGCCTGCCACGAACCGTGACGCATCGGAGCCACAAACTTCGCCGGTTGATCGATGCTGACCGACGTGTAAAAACTCGGCGACCCGATGGCTCGATGAAACGCCTTCGCAACGGGCAGACCCGTTGCATTTTGAAACGCCGCGGTACCGCAATATGTGGCCAGCGTTCGCGGGCCATGACGTTCGATGAGGCCGGCCAACCGTTGAGCGATCTCGTCGAACGCAGTCGACGTTGAGATCGGCGCAAACGAACCATCGATCTTCTTCAAGCTGGTGTACAGACGCGCGTCGTGATGGTGTTGATCGCCGAGGTGGCGGCCCTTGATGCAGGTGTACCCCTCGTACATGGGGTCATCAAGCACGCCGCGAACAGCGATCACCCGATTCGCAGCAACATCGACATCGACATCAATCGCGCACCCGGCATGGCAGAAGCGGCAAAACGACCGACGTGTTTCAACTGTGCTGTCTGACTTCATCAGGCACCCCCCGGTTGCTGTGCACGACCGTAGCCGCGCGTGAGTCGTACGAAAACGACCAAGGCCGCCCCGGAGGGCGGCCTTGGATTCGACTCTGTGAGTGAGCGACTTACTTCTTGAGCAAGATCTCGCTGAGGATCCACAACACGGCCCACAGGCTGAATGCCGAGATGAGTGCGTTCTTGTGGCTCTCGTATGGCCAAAGCAACTTGTTGGTGTTGGCCTTGCCGCCGAGGATGCCGAGGGCGTTGAGCTCGAGCACCGCAGTGATCGCCAGCGCAATGAGCACAAAGGTCCACGCCTTGCCAGCTGTGGCTTCGTTGAAGACCGTGTAAAAGTGTGACGTGCCGACCATGAAGAACAACATGCTGATCGAGAAGATCATGTTCTGACGGCTGGCGAGCAGCGCTGCGCGGCCCGCACCAGCAGCGGCCGGGTTGGCTTCGCCGCCGGCAAGCACGTTCGAGGCGTTCGCCAAGACGACTTTTTGGTTCTTCCAGATGACCATCCACACGTTGGCGGCCATCAAGATGCCGAGCACCATGCCCACGAAGATCGCAGCGTTCGGCGCAATGCCACTGGCGCTGCCCTCGGCCATGAACTTCTTCATGTAGTTCTGGGTGATGCCAATGATGATCAGACCGGAGAGGAGCGTTGCCACAGATGCCCAGCGGAACCACCACAGGGCGCGACGTGCGACCTTGTCGATGGCGATGTTGCGGGCCTTGCCCTCGTCGCCAAACGCAGCAAAGGCTGGCACTTGCACGAAGTTGAAGTAGTACAGCAGGCCGATCCAGGTGATACCAGCCAAGACGTGCAGCCAGCGGAATCCGAATGTCAAACCAGTTCGTGTTAGAAGCTCCATGTGAGCAACCCCCTCATATTGTTAAAACCAATGCCAGCGAACGTAGCACCGCGGATGGGCAAGAACGCGAACCACTGAAGCCGTTGACGGACGCCGCGCTAGTCTGTGCGACGCCATGGCCCACGAATACATCTACACCTGTTACAAACTCGCCCGTCACTATCCACCAGATCGCACGGTGCTCGAGAACATCTCGTTGTCGTTCTATCCGGGTGCCAAGATCGGCGTGCTCGGCCCGAACGGCGCCGGTAAGTCGAGCCTGCTGCGCATCATGGCTGGCCTCGACGACGGCTTCAGCGGCGAGGCTCGGCTCACACCGGGCTTCACGGTTGGCTACCTGTCTCAGGAGCCACAGCTCGATCCATCGAAAGATGTGCTCGGCAACGTGATGGATGGCGTCGCCGAGGTGAAGGGCGTGCTCGATCGATACAACGAAGTGATGGCAATGTGGGCCGACCCCGATGCCGACTACGACAAGATCGGCGTGTTGCAGGCCGAACTCGAAGACAAGATCGCCGCCACCGATGCGTGGAGCCTCGAGCGCAACGTAGAAATCGCGATGGACGCGCTGCGTTGCCCGCCAAACGACTCCGATGTGACCACACTCAGCGGCGGCGAGCGTCGCCGGGTGGCGCTGTGCCGTTTGCTGCTGAGCCACCCCGACCTGTTGCTGCTCGACGAACCCACCAACCACCTCGATGCCGAGAGCGTCGAGTGGCTCGAGCGGTTCCTCAAGGATTACAACGGCACCGTCGTCGCCATCACGCACGATCGTTACTTCCTCGACAACGTGGCGAAGTGGATTCTCGAACTCGACCGCGGCAAGGGCATTCCGTTCGAAGGCAACTACTCGAGCTGGCTCGAGCAAAAGCAAGAGCGCATGGCTCGCGAAGAGAAGAGCAACGAGAACCGTCGCCGCACCCTCGAGCGCGAACTCGAGTGGGTGCGCATGTCGCCCAAAGCCCGCCAGGCCAAGGGCAAGGCCCGTCTCAGCGCATACGACCGTTTGCAGTCGGAGGCCGAGGCTGCCGAGCGCGGTCCAGATCGTCTTGAGATCATGATCCCTGCCGGCAATCGCCTTGGCGACACCGTGATCGAGGTCAACCACCTCAGCAAAGCATTCGGCGACCGATTGCTGATCGAAGACCTGTCGTTCAGCCTGCCCAAGGCGGGCATCGTGGGCATCATCGGCCCCAACGGCGCCGGCAAGACAACGCTGTTCAAGATGCTCACCAACCAAGAGCCTGTCGACTCGGGAACCGTGACCATTGGCGACACCGTGCAGATGGCTTACGTAGACCAGAGCCGCGACAGCCTCAACGACGACGCCACCGTGTACGAAGAAATCACCGACGGCATCGAACACATGAAGGTGGGCAACCGCGAGATCAACGGCCGCGCCTATGTGGCCAGCTTCAACTTCAAAGGCAGCGACCAACAAAAGCGTGTTGGCGATCTGTCGGGTGGCGAGCGCAACCGAGTACACCTCGCCAAGTTGCTCAAGACCGGCGGCAACTTGTTGCTGCTCGACGAACCCACCAACGACCTCGATGTCGACACATTGCGCGCGCTCGAAACCGCGCTCGAGAACTTCCCCGGCTGCGCCGTGGTCATCAGCCACGATCGTTGGTTCCTCGACCGCATTGCTACCCATGTGTTGGCGTTTGAGGGCGATAGCCAAGTGCGGTGGTTCGAGGGCAACTTCAGCGAGTACGAGGCGTGGCGCCACAAGG
>SESD01000112.1_pt1 | contig 48056 bp, 45 predicted proteins | sample 3171411 | NCBI WGS metagenome assembly SESD01 (sample SAMN06051880, study PRJNA518727) | freshwater metagenome | biome: subpolar coniferous forest; feature: holomictic lake; material: water; isolation source: holomictic Lake 442, 16.5 m depth | place: Canada: near Kenora, Ontario | collected...
AATTATAACTTTCTTAAGTTTCAACTAGTGGTATTAATTTTCGTCATAACTTGTAATTAAAAATAGAAGTTAGAGGTAGGTAGTTGCAACTGGCACAAATTCACTAACTACTGACTGTCAGGAATTCTATAGCTCAGCGGAGGTTCTTCTACAAAAAAGAAGTCCTTCAAGCTACCTCCATCTGGAGACAAGCAGCATCCAAAAAAAATGGACATAGACTATGCTTCTTGCGACGTTTGGCTTTTGTATGAAAAAAAGTCATTGATTTAAGTTTCGCTCAACAACTCGTGTCGGTACTGCCTATAAAATTTTAGTGACTTACCTTCCATTTAAAGCTATTGGTCACAGTATCCAGGTAGCCTTGTTTATTGATTTCCTCAGTTTTTGAGACTGGTATAGGTAGAAAATATGTGACTCCACCGTTAGAATGAGAAGGAGGTCCTACATCAGCAATATCAGATAGCATCACACCCACATCTTCCAGATAGTAGTCGTTTTTTTCGGTTGCAGCACCTCCAAAGCTAGTCTCTAGGCATTGCACCATCCACGCTGTTCCGGCTAATTGCGGGTTTAGTTGGCTCGCCGATGTTTTATTCATCACCTCACAAGCTGAAGTAACTGTGCTGGTAGTGTCAGACGTCACATTTTTATACTGGACAGTATGCGACAGCTTCGCTCCGATACGCATGGGGAACAGACTGCCTTTCAGATCATCCACTTTCTGGATAACTATGGCGGATTTCCCATATGCTGTAAAGCCAAGTGAGAATAAATTTCCGCAAGAATAAGTGCGCATATCGCTATCTGTAGTTGTCTCTAAAACATTTATTTTTTCTGTAGTAGTACTGTTACTGATCTCTCCGCATTTTTCACTCAAAGGAATATTCTTTTTGTTTGAAGTGTAGATTTGCCACTGAGTTGCTGTATGCCATGGCCTGCCTTGTCTATATTCTTTGATGTGGCTAACATTAATAGCTCGTGATCGTGGTAAATTGCGATAAGCTTCAGATGCTTCAATGGTGCGCCATATATCTTCGCTTATTTCTAACGGAATTTTTGGTCGCGCAGTAACAACCTGATGTGCCTCTTCATTCTGTTTGCGAGGTTCTGCTTCCGGCTTCTGTTGGTTTCGGGTTACATCTTTCTTTAGCTTGACTATTCGTGCCGCAACCAGCGCAGAAAATTTCCCCAGCGGATAAGCTGTCAGATAAGTCTGATAGCCCACTTCGCTGCCCGACGTTTCCGCAGACCGCCACGACTCCTGCTCTTTGCGAACCGCTTCCGCTGCCGCCGATTCCTGCAATTTTGCTACCCGGCTACGAGCAAGTGCTATGTACTTCCCCTTCGGATATTCCGCCAGATACACATCAAAGTCCTCACGATTGCTGCTGCTCTTCACTTCATCCCACAGCGAAGATTCATTGCCAGAACGTCCCGTATTCGCCGCAACAGACGTTACCGGATCTGCATGTCTTGACGCATTGCCCTTCAGCGCAGCGATCAGCACTCGCGCCTGACCTACAAACCGCCCCTTAGGGTATTGTTTTAAATACTCCTGAACCGCAGTTGCATTGTTGCTACCTTGCACGGCCTCCCAAGTGTCCTGCTCAATTTCGTCACGGTTTTTGATATGTGCCAGCGGTTGTGTCGGCGCAGCAACCGGAACGAGACTTGCGACTTGGGTGGCACTGCCTTCGATAAAGTAAAAATCACCCTCCGCCTGATCATAAATAGCTGGAAATTGCTCATGATCCACACTTTTTGCGCGTGCTCTGACACTGCTGCGGACTTGCAACACTGCATCGCGAATAGTCACGCCAGGTTTGGTTAACAAGGGTAAAAATTCACGGGTAAAAACCCCATTTGGATTGTGGTCGCTACTTGAAAGCTTATCCAACGCGTGTTGGTTAGCACCTGCCGAAAACACAACAATTTGTCCTTCGGCGGAACTGGCCTGTGTCAACCCACGAGTGCCTCCCAAAGAGCGCCCAGCCATTTTTGGAAGCGGGTTATTACGACAGGCATCGACTACCAAAAGGGAAAATTTTACACGAGCTTCAGCCAGCTTATCCTGCAAACCCTGCAAGCTCACTCCCTGATCGGCAATATCAGCCTCGCTCTGTATGTCTTGAAGATCGACAGGTATCAAGAAATTCTGGTTATTTACCTGCACTCCATGACCAGCGAAGAAGAAAACACCCACTCCACCACCTTTGACATCGTTAACAAAACGGTTTATCGCCGTATTCATCTGCGTACGTGAGGCATTTACAACAACCTTGGTTTGGAAGTGCGCCAGTTCCAGTGCCCGGCCCATTGCACGCGCATCATTCGCAGCCTTTTCAAGCGGGTCAACGTGTTTATAGATGTCGTTACCAATTACCAATGCAAATCTGTTGCTCGCCCCACTCGTGGTCACGCCTAGATTGCGTCCGTCACCGGCTTGAGCCTGAAACGAAACAAAAACCAACATAATCAGCGAAACCTTTAATATATTCATATGCATTTTTCAACTTATCTGATTAGCAATGGCAGCTTTAATACTTTAGTCTACCGAATGATCCCGTACTTACATTCGTCAATAAAGACAATTTCAAGTTGGAGCATATTCAATCTCATATTATTCAATTGCCGTTGTCCACTAGCAAGTGGTCACTCATTTTCAAAAATTTACCTACCGGTAATGGCACATTGCGGTTCAACGCCAATATCTGCTTTCTAGCAGTTCAACACATGATTCATTATTCCGCCTACGCCTGCCTACAGGCAGACAGATGAGAACGACAAAACCGAATAAACCAGAATTTCTGGACGCAATGTAGCAGCTTATCGGCGGCCTAGATATTAGCTCATTGGGGGGGGGGTAAGTTGGGGCGGTCGGCAGGCTCGTCGGGTATAACGTACTTTTCGAGGGCGAAAAATCTAATTTGATTACTGAAGCGGCCATCCCATCGTCCTAATGTTTCTGATGCAGCATGCGCCATCTCAGCGTGAGAAGAGATTGGGCGTTTGCAGTGACATTTAATTTTTTGTTCATATTTGCTTAACCCGCCCGCAATACTCAGTACTTAAGCTGTTCGTATCTACCCGACAGGAGAACGACCATGCTAGACCTGATTCGCCAGCCCGCAGCCCAGTCCGTGCGTCATTTAAGTTGCGATTTAGCAACCACCCATGCCCAGATGCAGGAAGCCCAGCGCATCCGCTATCAAGTCTTCGGTGAAGAGATGGGCGCAAAGTTGCCGAGTGCTGCGACTGGCCTGGACATAGATCGATTCGATATGTATTGCGATCACCTCTTAGTGCGCGACCAGAACAACAACAAAGTTGTCGGCACCTACCGGATTTTGCCGCCCGAGCAAGCGCGCATGGCCGGTGGATACTATTCGGAAACCGAATTCGAAATGAGTAAACTCGCCAGTCTGCGGGAGAATATGGCTGAAGTCGGGCGCTCCTGCGTCGATGCTGATTACCGGGACGGTGCGACCATCACTCAGCTGTGGAGCGGTCTGGCGGACTACATCACGAAGAACGGCCATGAATACCTGATAGGCTGCGCGAGTATGAGCATGTCCGACGGCGGGCATTATGCTGCCAGTGTGTTCAACAAGGTACACAAACTGCATGCAGCGCCTGACGAGTACACCGTCATTCCTCATAACCGTTTGCCGCTCGAATCGCTCAATGGCAATATGGAAGTGATCATTCCTCCGCTGGTCAAAGGTTATCTGCGCATGGGCGCCTACATCGCAGGGGAACCCGCCTGGGATCCGGAATTTAATTGCGCCGATCTTTTTATCTTGTTGCCGGTTTCTCGCATTACTGCGCGCTTTAGCAAACACTTCATGCGTAAGGCCTCATAATTTTTGCAAACTCGCGGTAGTTTTTTTGCGGCAGACATTTTGTTGTCATGTTTTTACCCCATAATCGCATTCTTTATTTCTGGAGTGCCCTATGGAGAGCCCTTACAAAGGAAAAACCGGTTTAAGACGCCTGCTCAATGCGTTTGGCTATTCCCTCGCCGGTTTTCGCGCCGCCTTCAAGCACGAAGATGCATTTCGTCAGGAAGCGCTGCTGGCCGCCATCCTGATTCCATTGGCGTTCTGGCTGTCCGTCAGTATGACGGGGCGTGCACTGATGATAGGCAGCGTGTTGCTGGTGATTATTGTCGAGCTATTGAATTCGGCCATCGAAGCCACGGTCGATCGCATTTCGCTCGACAGCCATGATCTGGCCAAACGCGCCAAGGATATCGGCAGCGCGGCAGTCCTCGTCAGTTTGATTAATGCGACGGTGATCTGGACGCTGGTTTTACTGGCCGACTAAATCCTAGTTGCGCGACTATGGATGAGCTACAGGACCACTCACGGGAATCACTGACGCTACAATACAGTGAGGAAGCGGCAACGCAGTTTTATCTCGCATCCGATTTTTTGGAATCAGGCGATCTTGCCAGCGCTGAAGCGAGCTTAAGATCGGCACTACAACTCTCGCCCGATTTTGCCGAGGCCTACGCAAACCTGGGGCTGATTCTGGATAAGCGCGATGCGCGAGAAGAAGCGGAGCAGTGTTATCGCCGCTCGCTTTTGCTCAATCCGATGCAAGCCGAAACTCACCTGAACTTAGGTGTACTGCTCGCTAAGACTAAACAATTCAGTCAAGCTGAAGCCGCCTATCAGCAATTCATCGCACTCAAGCCGCATATACCTGTGGGTTACTCAAATTTAGGTGTGCTGTATGCCTGCACACGACGCGACATTGAAGCTGAACGCAGCTATCGAACCGCCATTTTTCTTGATGACACCTACCGGCTGGCGCGATTTAACTTAAGCTATCTGCTCCTGCGGCAAGGCCGATTTGATGAGGGCTGGCAGTGCCTCGAGGCACGCAACCAACCCGACAGCCTCTCGGATCATAATCTAGCGCCCCGCTGGCAGGGCGAACCGCTCGCGGGAAAATCAATCCTCTTCCTCTCTGAAGCAGGTTACGGCGACACGATCCAGTTCTGCCGGTATGCGCACCTATTAAAAGCGCAAGGCGCCGCATCAGTCGGGATAATCTGTCATCAGCCGTTAAAATCATTGCTGCATAGTTTACAAGGCATCGATAGCGTCATCGATTTCACTGAATCGGTCTCTGATGCTGACTGGGATTTTTGGATTCCGGCAATGAGCATTCCCGGACTTTTCAAGACCCGCCTTGATTCAATTCCGGCCACCATTCCCTATCTATACGCTGACGCCGAACGGATCAAAAAGTGGTTGCCGTCCATTCCAAAAACCGGTCTGCGCGTGGCGCTCGTCTGGAAGGGCAATCCCCTGTTCGAAAATGATGCCGACCGCTCCTTACCCTCGCTGGCGACACTCTCCCCCTTGGCTGATGTTCCGGGGGTGAATTTGATCAGCCTGCAAAAGGGCGAGGGAGACGCGGAGGCGCTGCATCCGCCCGTCGGTCTGCACCTGCTGGATCTGGGATCGTTAGTGGATGATTTTGCTGACACTGCCGCGATCATCGCCAATATGGATCTGGTTATTTGTGTCGATACGGCGATCGCGCATCTGGCTGGCGCTTTGGGAAAACCTTGCTGGGTATTGCTGCCCGAATACAAAACGGATTGGCGTTGGCTGACAGGGCGGACCGATAGCCCCTGGTATCCCGTCACACTGCGTCTGTTCCGTCAGGCCAAGATGGGTGATTGGACGCCGGTGATTGCCGATGTTGTACGAGAACTCAAAAAATTGACCAAGCTGCCAGCGACAGATGGCGGCAATTATTAGAAAAATAAGCTAGAGAGTCGCTGATTTTGCCGGTCAGCGTCTATGTGCCGCTTAAACCCGGTGCCGCACGGACTTGAGTACAACAGGGAACTCTTTCGCTTCCCTGCAGCCTGCAGCCCGATTATATTTTTCTGACGAACACTTTGGATTTTCGCTGATAGTTATACAGCGATTTTTTCTGTGCGGGCAGTGCGGTGACAGGGCTTTCGATAAAACCGCGCTCCAGGAACCAGTGTGCGGTGCGCGTTGTGAGCACGAACAGTTTTTTTAGCTTCTGCGATTTGGCGAGTACGGCCATGTGATCGAGGATGGCTTCGCCATAGCCTTTGTCGCGACACTGTGCATCCACGGCCAGGCAGGCAAGTTCTGCGGCCGCTTCATCGGGAAACGGGTAGAGGGCCGCACATCCGACGATGCGGTGATCGTGCTCTAATACCACGAAGCGTTCGATTTCCTGCTCAAGCAGTTCGCGAGAACGTCTGACCAGTATGCCTTGCTCCTCAAGCGGACGCAGCAACTGTAAAATGCCGCCCACATCTTCGATCGACGCATCGCGCAGCGTGTTGAGTGTGGATTCAACGACCATCGTGCCGATGCCCTCATCGCTGAACAATTCCTGCAACACCGCGCCGTCTGTGTGACGGCTGATTAAATGCGTGCGCGCGACACCGGCTTCGCAGGCGCGGATTGCACAGGGCAGGAACAGGTTGATGTCGTCGCTCTGTATGCGTTTGGACGAGAGCGCAGCCTGAGCTTGCGCGACAGTGAGTTCTTTTAGAATTTCGCCCTGATCGCTTTGCACGCCGTCCGTGTCCATCAAAAATACCAGCTTGTCGGCATCCAGCGCAATCGCGGTGGCGGTGGCCACGTCTTCCAGCGTCAGGTTGAACACTTCGCCGGTTGGTGAATAGCCGAGCGGCGAGAGCAGCACCACTTCGCCGAAGTTAAGTCGATTTTTGAGTGCGGCAACATCCACCTTGCGCACGGAGCCCGTGTGCTGCAAATCCACGCCGTTGATCACACCGATCGGTTGCGCGGTGATGAAATTTCCCCCCGCCAGACGAATGTCGGCATTGGCCATCGGGGAGTTTGCCAGCCCCATCGAGAGCAGCGCCTCGATCTCCACGCGCACACGGCCGACCGATTCCTTGACGCACTGCATGGTTTGTTCATCGGTCAGGCGGATGCCTTGATGATAATTGTCTTCGAGGTTTTTGCGCGCTGAATGCTGTTCGATCTGCGGGCGTGCGCCGTGCACCAGCACCAGCCGGATACCTAAGGCGGCGAGCAGGTTGAAGTCGTGTGTCAGTGCGGTGAATTTGCCGTCCTCGACCATTTCGCCGCCAAACGCGATGACAAAGGTCTTGCCGCGAAAACTGTTGATGTAGGGTGCCACCGAGCGGAACCAGACAACGAAATTGGCGGGGGTGGTGTTGATCGGCATTTGGTTTTCCTTGTTTTTTGAAGGGAGAAGAGGGAAGGGAGAAGGGTAAATGCGGCCAGGAGGTTTTTCCCTTCCCCCTTAACTCTTATCAGTTATTTAAAATCGCCCCATAGCGTTTGCAGCACCGCCAACCCTGCCACGGCGGCCGTCTCAGTGCGCATGACTCGCGCGCCCAGACGAACGGGTGTAAACCCGCACCGTAGTGCGTTGTCGCTCTCGGCTTGAGTAAACCCGCCTTCCGCGCCGATCAGTAACACAGCCCCATTTTGGGGGCTTTCTTGTGCTTGTAAAGATTTTGCGCCTTGCGGCAGCAGGATGTATTTGCTCATTTCGGAGTCAAGCATGTGTTGCAGCCAGACACCGATCTCTACAGGTGGATGAATCACCGGCAACACATTGCGCCCGCATTGTTCGCAGGCGGAGATGGCGACCTGTTGCCAGTGTTCTGTGCGTTTTGCTGCGCGCTCAGCCGATAATCTGGCGATGCTGCGTTCGGTCGCCAGCGGCTGAATTTCAGCGGCACCCAATTCGGTCGCCTTCTGGATGACCCAGTCCATTTTTTCGCTGCTGCATAATGCCTGAGCCAGCACGATGTGCAACGGCGATTCACGGTCAGTCTCGACTTGGACGATGTCGCCCACGACAACCTGTTTGCCTGTCATGTCGGTGATGGCGCCGTGATATTCATGCCCCGCGCCGTCAAACAATTGCACGCTATCTCCTTCGCGCAGGCGCAATACACGGCTGGCATGGTGCGCCGCATCGGCGGGTAAGTTGAATGCGCCTTGTGCGGGTATCGGCGGCGGGCAGTAAAAGCGTGGCATGAGAACTGGCTATGAGTGGTGAATGGGCGTGATAATATACCGCCTCGCCGCCGCAAGGAATTGCAACGTGCGTTTTATGTCAGGAATTTTGTCAGGAGTAGGATATGGTCAGTTTGCAACCGCCTCTGTGTGACTTCGGTTGGAAGGCGCGAGATTTTGATTTGTTGGGCGTGGACGGTGTCCGGTATACCCTTGCTAATGCGCGCGGCCCGAACGGCTTGCTGGTGATGTTTATCTGTAATCATTGCCCTTATGTGAAATCCATCCGTGACCGTCTGGTGCGGGATGCGCGGCAATTAAAGCTGCAGGGTGTCAACACCATCGCCATCATGTCGAATGATCCGGCCGATTTTGAGGAAGACTCGTTCGAAAATATGAAGCGGGTGGCAACGGAATTCGCGTACCCCTTCCCTTATGTGTGGGACGAGACGCAGCAGATTGCCAAGGATTACGGTGCGGTCTGTACGCCCGACTTTTTCGGCTTTAACGCCGATCTTGAACTGCAATACCGCGGACGATTGGATGCGTCCCGCAAGGAGGCCGTGGAGAATGCACCGCGCGACTTGTATGATGCGATGACTCAGGTTGCAAAGACCGGGCGCGGGCCTCAGGAGCAGATTGCCAGCATGGGCTGCTCGATCAAATGGAAAACCGAATAATGGAAAAACACATACTGTCGAAAACAGGCGCGTTTGGGATGAGCGCCTTGCTCAAAGCGACCATTGCCGCTGTAAAACTGGTCGCGGCTGAAGAAATTATGCCGCGGTATCTGAAGGTGGCGCACAAACATAAGAGCGATGGCAGCCTGTGTACCGATGCGGATATCGCAACACAAACCGCGCTGATCCGCAAATTGCAGGCGATTTGCAACGTCCCTGTGTTGGGCGAAGAAATGCCTGAGGAAGAGCAGCTGGCGATTTGGGAGAATGCAGAGGAAGGTCTGTGGTGTGTCGATCCGATCGATGGCACGTCTAATTTTGTGCACGGTCTGCCTTATTTTGCCGTGTCGGTCGCCCTGTTGCGCGAGGGGCGCAGTGTGTTAGGCGTGGTGTACGACCCGGTCGCTGACGAGATGTTCGCCGCGGAAGCGGGTAAAGGCGCATATTTAAACGGGGAAAAATTGTTCGGCAAGGTGACCGCGGCCACGATGAGCGAGTCGCTTGCCAATGTCGACCTGAAACGGCTGAACAGTAAACTTGCCGGCACGCTGGCCTCAACGCCACCCTATGCGTCGCAGCGGAACTTCGGTGCCAGCACGCTGGACTGGTGCTATACCGCAGCCGGTCGCTATGATTTGTACCTGCATGGCGGGCAAAAGCTGTGGGATTATGCGGCGGGTATGCTGATCTTGTCGGAAACAGGCGGATACGCCTGCTGTATCGAGAGCGACGATTTCGCTTCTTGTGATATCTGGCAACGTTCCGTGATCGCCGCGCGCAGCGAGGCGTTGTTCAACGAGTGGAAAGACTGGATACGCGCGCAGAGCGCGACTGAAAAACAAGGATAACGCTTTGAAAATATTGATATTAGGTGCGGGGCAGGTCGGCTCTACGGTCGCGGAGAGTCTGGTGAGTGAAGCCAATGACATCACCGTGGTTGATTCGGATAGCGGCAAGCTCGCGCTGCTGCAGGAGCGCTTAGATCTGCGCACACTGGTGGGGAATGCCTCTCACCCTTCAGTTCTTGAGCAGGCCGGAATTGCCGACACCGATATGTTGCTTGCTGTCACACAAAGTGATGAAGTCAATATGGTGGCCTGCAAGCTGGCGGCGAGTCTCTACAATACGCCAACGCGCATTGCCCGGATACGATCAGCGGACTTTCTGGCAAGGCCTGAGCTTTTCAATAAAGATAATTTCTGCGTGGATTTTTCCATTTGTCCCGAGCAGATTCTGACTGATTACATCAGTAAGTTAATTGAGTTTCCCGAAGCGTTGCAAGTACTGCGCTTTTCTCAGGGTAAGGCCTCGCTCGTCGCGGTGCGCGCTTTTAAGGGCGGGCCGCTGGTGGGGCAGCCGCTGAGCTTTTTGCACGATCATATGCCTCATGTGGATACACGTGTTGCAGCGATTTTCCGCAAGGATAGTCCGTTAATTCCTCAAGGCGATACGGTCGTTGAAGAAGGTGATGAAATCTTTTTTATCGCCGCGACAAAAAACATCCGCACGGTACTCAAAGAAATACGCCGTATGGACAAGCCCACGCGCCGGGTGATGATCGTCGGTGGCGGCAATATAGGTCGTCGTCTGGCCAAAGCGCTCGAAGGCGACTACCAGGTCAAGTTGATCGAATACAACAAAAAGGCCTGTGAGAGTCTGGCGGGCGAACTGACCAATACGCTGGTGCTGAACGGCGATGGCACGGACGAGAAGCTGATGCAGCAGGAAAATGTCGGCGAGGTCGATGTATTTTGTGCGCTGACCAACGACGACGAGAACAACATCATGTCCGCGCTGCTCGCCAAGCAAGGTGGTGCGCGTAAAGTCATCGCGCTGATTAATCGCAGCGCCTATGTGGATCTGGTGCAGGGCGGCAAGATCGATATCGCGCTCTCCCCGGCTCATGTCACGATAGGCTCCTTGTTAGCTTACGTGCGTCAGGGCGATGTGGCGGCAGTGCACTCCCTGCGTCGCGGGGCAGCCGAAGCGCTAGAACTGGTGGTGCATGGTGACCGGAAATCTTCTGCCGTGGTCGGGCGCCGCATTGATGAAATCGCTCTGCCCAGTGGGGCGACCATCGGTGCAGTGGTGCGCGGCGACGAAGTGATGATGGGGCACCGCGATCTGGTGATCGAGAGCGAGGATCACGTCATTGTGTTCGTCATCAACAAGGCGATGGTGAAAAAAGTCGAGAAGCTGTTCCACGTTAATATCGGGTTTTTCTGATGCAGCGCACGTTAACGGTTATTCATGCTCTGGGGCTGATGCTGGCGGTATTTAGCTTCGCGTATCTGATGCCGCTCCTCACGGCGCTGATTTATGGTCAGGGTGAAGTCTTTCAGGACTTTTTGCTGGCGATGGTCTGGACGCTGTCGACGGGTGTGCTGATGTGGATGCTGACGCGCCGTTACAAGGGCGAATTGTCGATCCGGCACGGTTATTTGCTGGTGGTGGCGATGTGGACGGCGATGCCGGCTGTGGCAACGCTGCCCTTGCTGCTGGTGCTGCCTGATTTATCCTTTACCGATGCCTATTTTGAAACCATGTCCGGACTGACCACGACCGGTGCGACGGTGCTGGTAGGCTTGGATACGCTGCCGCCTGCGCTCAACATCTGGCGTCATGAATTAAACTGGCTGGGCGGCATGGGGATCATCGTGCTGGCCGTTGCCGTGTTGCCGCTGCTGGGTATCGGTGGCCGGCAGCTGTTTAAGGCTGAAACCCCGGGGCCGATGAAGGATTCAGCGCTCACGCCGCGCATCACCGAGACGGCGCGCAATCTGTGGCTGGTGTATCTGGGTATTACCATTGCCTGCATCGTTTCGTTGAAATTCGCCGGTATGGATTGGCTGGATTCAATTTGCCATGCGTTCGCTGCGATGGGGCTGGGCGGCTTTTCTACCCATGATGCCAGTGTCGGCTTTTTCAATTCACCTGCCATTGAGGCTGTGTTGATGGTCTTTATGCTGCTGGCGGCGATGAATTTTGCGACACATTTTCTGGCGTTGCGCGCCAGGAGTATCAAACCTTACCGCATGGATGTGGAAGGCTTGGCGACCGTTGGCCTGATTGTGCTCAGCTGTTTTGGAATTGCCGGATTTTTGTGGTGGCAGGGGACCTATCCTAGTTTCTTAACGGCCTTGCGGCATGCCAGCTTCAATCTGATATCGGTGGCAACCGATTGCGGTTTTGCCAGCGTGGATTTTAATCAGTGGCCGATTTTCGCCCCCCTGTGGATGCTGTTGTTGAGTTGTATTGCCGCCAGTTCTGGCTCGACCGGCGGTGGCATCAAGATGATCCGTACGCTGGTGCTGGTCAAGCAGGCCGGACGTGAGTTCGTCAAACTGCTGCATCCGGCTGCGATCAATCCGATGAAAATCGGCGGACACGTGATTTCAAACAGCGTGGTGTTCTCGGTGCTGGGCTTTATCTTTTTGTATTTCATGAGTGTTGCGACACTGACCTTCGCGCTCCTGATCAGCGGATTGGATTTTATTTCAGCATTTTCGGCCATTATCGCCTGCATCAACAATGCGGGGCCGGGGCTGGGGCTGGTCGGGCCCGCGAGCAATTTTGGCGTGCTGACTGATTTCCAGACCTGGGTCTGTACCACCGCCATGCTGATCGGTCGTCTGGAAATTTTCACGGTGCTGATCCTGTTTACGCCGCACTTCTGGCGTCGCTAGTGGCATGTCAGCCGTGCAATTGAGTTGTGCGCAGCAGGACGACGTGCTGGCGCAGTTGAATGGGCAACTCGCGCAGCGTAGTGACTGTGATGATGAAGTGGATGCGGGTTTATTGCCGGTATTTCTTGAAGAAGCCGGCGAGTTGATGTCAAAAATCGCGCTTTATCTGGCCGAGCGGAATCTGCCTGCACTACGGCGTCTGCTACATACCTTAAAGGGCGACGCGCGCATGACGGGATTGCTGCGTATCAGTCAAATCACACATCAAATGGAAGGTCAGTTGCACGATGAGGCCGCGGTGCAGGCGGATTTTGCAAACATCACTCGACTGCTGGACGCTTTGCGAAATGAGTTTGTCGAAGGGGTGGCGGCGAATTGGGATGAGCGGTTCTATCGCACGGTGTGGCAGGCCGCTAAAGAGACGGGGCGCGAGGTTCATCTTGAGCTGGTCGGCATTGATACGGGGCGGCTTGCGGCGCTGACGGCACCGATCGAGCATCTGCTATGCAATGCGGTCGTGCATGGCATTGAAAGCCCGTTGCATCGCATGGCCTGCGGCAAACCGCCTGTCGGCGAGGTACGCATTGAAGTTGGTCGGTTTGGCAATGAAATTGTGATCGAACTTGCCGATGACGGGCGGGGGCTGGATCTGGACGCATTGCGAACACGTGCCATCAGTATGGGGGTGTTGAAGGCGGATGGTTTGATGGGCGACGATGAACTCGCGCAATTAATTTTTATTCCCGGTATTTCAACCGCCGGTGAAATCACGCAACTGGCAGGGCGCGGCATCGGCATGGATGTAGTGAAAGATTTCGTTGCAGAACGGTCAGGCCGTATCAGCGTGAGTTCAGTGCGCGGGCAGGGGACGACGTTTACCCTTTATTGTCCGGATGTATAAATAATGCCGGACTATTTTAGCCGCTAATTGTAATGCCGAATTGTGAAGCGAGTCCGAGCCAGCTACAATGCCGACATGTCAAAATTCGATCTTACTAACCATTTCCTGATTGCTATGCCCGCCATGCAAGAGGGGTTCTTTGCCGGCACGCTCACCTATATCTGCGAACACGATGAAAACGGCGCGTTAGGCCTTGTCGTCAACCGCCCGGTTAGCCTGACCCTAGCCGACATGTTCAATCAGATCAATATTCCGCTGCATCAGCCCAGGCTTGCCAAGATGCCAGTGCATGTGGGCGGGCCTGTGCAAACCGAGCGCGGCTTTGTGCTGCATGATACAGGCGGTGACTGGCAGTCCACGATGCGTATCAATGATAAGCTGGCGTTGACGACCTCGAAGGATATCCTCGAAGCAATAGGCGAAGGACGCGGACCGGATAATCTGCTGGTGACGCTAGGGTATGCCGGTTGGGAACAAGGTCAGCTTGAGCATGAAATCAACGAAAATATCTGGCTGACGGTGCCGGCCAACGAACACATACTGTTTGAGCTGCCAGCTGAAGAACGACTGGCTGCGGCCATGGCCTTGCTGGGCGTGAATTATTCCATGCTGGTCGAGGACGCCGGGCATGCGTGAAGAAGCAGGATCGAGGAATGAGGATTTAGGACTAAGACGCGAGGAGCAGGTTTTCGGCGTCGATGAATTGAAATCTGAAGCCGCAAGCGGCTGCGCAGCGACACCACGCGATCCTCAATCCTCGCTCCTCAATCCTATCGTCGGCACTCTGCTCGCCTTTGATTTCGGCACGCAACGCATAGGCGTCGCAGTCGGTAATACCTTCTCATCCAGCGCCGAGCCGCTCGTCACGATCTCCGAGGAAAAAAACGAGCTGCGCTTCAAGGCAATTGCCGCGCTGGTGCGTGAGTGGCAACCCTGTGCTTTAGTGGTCGGCTTGCCTTGTAGCGATGACGGCACCCCGCATGAGCTGACGGCGTTGTGCCAGCGTTTCGCCAAGCGATTGCACGGGCGATATGGCCTGACCACCTTGCTGGTCGATGAGCGTTACTCGTCGCTGGCCGCCAGCGAACAACTCAATAAACAAGGCATACGCGGGCGCGAGCAGAAAAGTTTGCTCGACGAGTACGCCGCGCAGCAAATTTTGCAGGCCTATTTTGATGAACCCGCCGCCTGCGTTGTCGTCAATGCCGATAGAGGTATCCATGAAAAATCCGCAGCTCAATAAACACGGCGAACTCCAGCATTTACTCACCACGGAAGGTCTGCCGGTGCGCATCATGCGCGACATTCTCGACCGTGCCGCCGGCTTTTTAGATCTGGACGAAGGACGTGAAATCAAGAAAGTGCCGTTGCTGCATGGCAAATCCGTGTTCAACGTGTTCTTTGAAAACAGCACCCGCACCCGTACCACCTTTGAAATCGCCGCCAAGCGTTTGTCGGCGGACGTGGTCAATCTGAATATCGGCTCGTCCTCCACCAGCAAGGGTGAAACGCTGCTCGATACGGTTGATAATCTGTGCGCGATGCATGCCGATATGTTCGTGGTGCGTCATTCGCAAAGCGGTGCGGCGCATCTGATCGCACGCCATGTGGCACCGGAAATTCACGTCATCAATGCCGGCGATGGCCGTCATGCACATCCGACGCAAGCGTTGCTGGACATGTTCACCATCCGTCATTACAAGAAGGAATTTCATAATCTGCGTGTGGCGATCGTCGGCGACGTGCTGCATTCGCGCGTGGCGCGCTCGCAGATTCATGCGCTGACGACACTGGGTGTGCCGGAAGTGCGCGTGATTGCGCCGAAGACGTTGCTGCCCACCATGGTGGAAAATCTCGGCGTGCAGGTTTATCACGACATGGCGAAGGGCTTGAAAGATGTTGATGTGGTGTTGATGTTGCGCTTGCAGAATGAGCGCATGCAGGGCGCCGCCTTGCCATCCGGGCAAGAATACTTTAAAAATTATGGGCTTACCGAAGAGAAGCTGGCTTATGCTCGCCCGGATGCCATCGTCATGCACCCGGGACCTATGAATCGCGGCATTGAAATTGATTCCCGTGTCGCCGATGGTGTGCAATCGGTGATCTTGTCGCAAGTGACCTTCGGTATCGCGGTGCGCATGGCGGTGATGAGTACCCTGGCCGGGAGTAATAAATGAAAATCCATATCAAAAATGGTCGATTGATCGACCCTAGAAACAACCTCGACGCATTACTGGACCTGTATGTCTCCGGCAATTGTATTGCCGCTGTCGGCATCGCACCGGAGGACTTCGTTGCCGAACAGGTGATCGACGCGACGGGCTTGATCGTCTGCCCCGGCTTGATTGATCTGGCCGCGCGCTTGCGCGAGCCGGGTTATGAATACATGGCCACGCTCGAATCCGAAATGGAAGCGGCGGTTGCCGGTGGCGTGACCAGTTTGGCGTGCCCGCCGGATACCGATCCGCCGCTGGATGAGCCGGGTCTGGTGGAAATGCTGAAGCATCGCGCCAAGAATCTGCATCTGGCGCGCCTCTATCCGGTGGCCGCCTTGACCACCGCGCTGAAAGGTCAGGAGCTGACCGAGATGGCGGAGTTGGTGGATGCCGGATGCGTAGCGTTCAGTCAGGCCGATGCGCCGCTCACCGATACCCGCGTGTTATTTCGCGCCATGCAGTACGCGGCGACCTTCGGCTATTCCGTCTGGCTGCGCCCGCAAGACAGTTTCCTTGCCAAACAAGGCGTGGCGCATGATGGTGAAGTCGCGACGCGCTGCGGTCTGCCGGCCATTCCGGTGTGTGCTGAAACCATTGCGCTGGCGACCATGCTGACGCTGGCGAAAGAGACCGGCGTAAAGCTGCATGTCTGTCGCTTGTCGAGTGCGGCCGGCGTGGAAATGATTCGCGCTGCCAAGCTGCAAGGACTGCCGGTGAGCTGCGATGTGTCGGCCAATCACGTGCATTTATCTGAGATGGACATCGGCTTTTTTGATCCGAATTGCCGTCTGACGCCGCCGCTGCGCAGCCTGCGCGACCGTGCCGCGCTGCGTGCCGGCTTGCTGGATGGCACGATCGATGCGATCTGTTCCAACCATGCGCCGGTCGATGAAGACGCCAAGCAGTTGCCGTTTGCAGAAGCCGAATCGGGCGCGACCGGATTGGAATTGTTGCTGCCGCTAGTCCTGAAATGGGCAGAACAGGAAAAATTGGGTTTGTCTGCCGCGTTAGCCAGAGCCACGGTACAACCCGCTCGCATTCTTGGTCTGGATGCCGGTCACCTGAGTATCGCTGCCGCCGCCGACCTGTGCATCTTCGATCCTTTAGCCTATTGGAAAGTAGAACCCGCCGCCCTAAAGAGTCAGGGCAAAAACACCCCCTTCACCGGCATGGAAGTCCAGGGCAAAGTGCGCTACACGCTGGTTGACGGCAAAATCGTTTATCAGGCTTAAAACTTAAATCGCAGTCCGAAAGCGTTTTTCGGATTGCCTTTTTATCGTCACACTCACCTAAAAAATATCCTATGAATCCATTGCTAGATTTTTCCGGTTTGCCGCGCTTTGCCGAGATTCAGCCAGAACACGTTGCCCCTGCAATCGAGACCTTGCTCGGTGAATGCCGTGAATTGATCGGGCTTCTGCTGGCCGAATCCCTCGAGCCTGACTGGGATGGTTTTGTCGCCCCGATGGAAGACGCGCACGAGCGCCTCTCACGCGCCTGGGGGCCGGTTGGTCATTTAAATTCGGTGATGAATTCTCCAGCGTTGCGCGAGGCTTATAACGCTACGCTGCCGGTGATGACGCAGTATTACGCTGAGCTTGGGCAAAACCTCGCCCTATTCAATAAGTTCAAGGCGTTGCGCAATAGCGCGGAATTTTCGGGCTTGAGTGTCGCGCGCCAAAAAATCATCGAAAACGAATTGCGCGATTTTCGTCTGGGCGGCGCCGAATTGCCGGAAGACAAGAAAGCGCGCTATCTGGAAATTCAGGAAAGACAATCCGAGCTGTCGTCGCGTTTTTCCGATAATCTGCTCGATGCGACCAACGATTTTACCTTGTTGATTGAAAACAAAGATGAATTGAGCGGGCTGCCGGAGGACGTGTTGCAGGCGTCGTCGGACGCGGCAAGCGCGCAGGACAAAACCGGCTGGTTGTTTACGCTCAAAGCGCCCTCTTATCTACCGGTGATGCAGTTCGCCGACAACCGAGAATTGCGTGCAAAGCTGTATCGCGCCTATGCCACGCGCGCATCAGAATTTGGCAAGCCGGCGTGGGACAACTCAACACTTATGGATGAAATCGTGCAGTTGCGAGGTGAAGAGGCGCGCTTGTTGGGTTTTGCCAATTACGGCGAATTGTCGCTGGCGGCTAAGATGGCCAAAACGCCCGCCCAGGTCGTGGAGTTTATGCGCGAGCTGGCGCAGCGTTCACGCCCCTTCGCAGAAAAGGATTTATCCGAGTTGCGTCAATTCGCAGCGAAGGAGTTGGGCTTGACTGAACTGCATTCCTGGGACGTGACCTACGCCAGCGAAAAGCTGCGCGAGCGGCGCTATGCTTTTTCAGAACAGGAAGTCAAAGAATACTTCCCGGAAGACGCGGTCTTGAAAGGCTTGTTCAGTCTGGTTGAAACGCTGTATGGCCTGCACATCGTTGCATCCGTCGCGCCCGTATGGCATGAGAGCGTGCATTTCTTCGATATTCGCGACGCACAAGGTCAACTGGTCGGTCAGTTTTATTTCGACCTGTATGCAAGGGCGAGCAAACGCGGTGGCGCCTGGATGGATGACGTGATCACGCGCCGCCGTGTGGATGGGCGGATACAGACACCGGTTGCCTATATGAACTGCAATTTTGCCTCCCCCGTTGGTGATAAGCCTGCCGTTTTCACCCACGACGATGTGATTACCCTGTTCCATGAATTCGGTCACGGCCTGCATCATCTGCTCACCGAAGTGGAGGATCTGGGTGTGTCCGGCATTAACGGCGTGGAATGGGATGCGGTCGAGCTGCCCAGTCAGTTTATGGAAAACTACTGCTGGGAATGGGAGGTGCTGAGCGGCATGACGCGTCATGTTGAAACCGGCGCTCCGTTACCGCAGGCCTTGTTTGACAAGATGCTGGCGGCAAAGAATTTCCAGAGCGGCTTGCAAAGCTTGCGTCAGATCGAATTCGCGCTGTTCGATATGTTGATGCACAGCGACTTCGAAGCGGGCGGGGAAAAATCTATTTTAGGGCTGCTAGACGACGTGCGCGCGGAAGTCGCACTGCTGATTCCGCCTGAGTTCAACCGGTTCCCGCACAGCTTCTCGCATATTTTCGCGGGCGGTTACGGCGCGGGCTATTACAGCTACAAATGGGCGGAAGTGTTATCGGCCGATGCTTACAGTTTGTTCGAGGAACAGGGGGTGCTCAATCCAGCGGTTGGCGCACGTTTTCGTGCCGAGGTGCTGGCGGTGGGCGGATCGCGCCCCGCCATGCAGTCGTTTGCCGCTTTTCGCGGACGGGAACCTGCCATCGACGCGTTGTTGCGCCATAACGGCCTGACGGAAGCCGCCTGATGAAACTGGCGACCTGGAACGTAAACTCGTTAAAAGTGCGCCTGCCGCAGGTGCTGGACTGGCTGGCCGCCAATCCGGTTGACGTGTTATGTTTACAGGAAACCAAACAGCAGGATGCCGACTTCCCCGATACTGAACTGGCGGCAGCCGGTTATCAGAGTGTGTTTATCGGACAGAAGACTTACAACGGCGTGGCGATCTTAAGCCGCGAGGCCGCTTCTGATGTGCAGACCGGTATTCCGGGTTTCGAGGACGAACAAAAGCGCGTGATTGCCGCGACTTTCGGCGATATTCGCGTGGTGGATGTGTATATTCCTAACGGTCAGAGTCCGGATTCCGACAAATACCAGTACAAGTTGGGCTGGCTCGCCGCCTTGCACGACTGGTTAAAAGAAGAGTTGGTGCGCTATCCGAAGCTCGTGCTGCTGGGCGACTACAATATCGCACCGGAAGATCGTGATGTGCATGATCCGGCGGCGTGGGTGGGTAATGTGCTGGTAAGTGAGCCTGAACGCGACGCCTTCAAAGCCTTGCTGGCACTGGGTTTGACGGATAGTTACCGCTTGTTCGAACAGGCCGATAAAACCTTCAGCTGGTGGGATTACCGCATGATGGGCTTTCGCCGCAATTTAGGCATGCGCATCGATCACATTCTGATCAGCGCACCATTGGTCGCGCAATGCAAAAGCTGCATCATCGACAAGGCGCCGCGCAAACTCGAACGCCCGTCGGATCACACGCCGGTGGTGGTGGAATTGGCGAGTTAACCGTTCGCCCCGAACATCATGCGCTTGGCGACAAAACGCTTGGCGAACGGCAGGCAGTCCAGCGCGGTGAGCGAGGCGGCGCGGGCAGCACCCACCAGCGGCAGATCGTTGGAGAACAGGCGCACCAGACTGTCGGTGAATGTAATACCGGCTTCGCGATCGAGCTTTCGTCGCTTGCGGTAGCCGGCCAGCATCTCATCGGTTCCTAGCGACGCGGGTGAAACATCCAGTATTTCCTGCGCCAAATCCCACGCATCGCGCAGTCCCAGATTAAAACCTTGCCCTGCCACCGGATGCATGGTCTGCGCGGCGTTACCGAGCAGCACGACATGCGGCATCGGTGATTGTGCGGGTGCCTTTTTTAACCCCAGCGGGAAGCAGGTTCTGCTGCCGACCGTCAAAAATGCGCCGACCCGGTCACCGAAATGCCGGTGCAATTCAGACAGAAACTGTTCGTCGTCCCAAGCCAGCATGGCCTCCATATCCTGATGCGGTGCTGTCCAGACAATCTCGTAACCGTCTTTGTAGGGCAGCAGAGCCACCGGTCCTTGCGGCGTAAATCGCTCAAATGCCGTGCCGGCCTTTGGATTTGCGCACGTCACGTGCGTAATCAGTGCGCTCTGGCCGTAGTCGCGCAGGTCGGGCGGATGGCGTTCTGCCAGCAATTTTCCGCCATCGGCTACCACCGCTAAACGGGTCGTCAGGGTATGCGGTGCACCGTCCAGCTGGTAATCGATGACCGCATGGTCTGCCTGAGCCAAAAGACCGGTGACGCTCGCACCATACACCGTTTTCGTCGCGCCACTCTTCAGGGCGGCAGTCAGTGTGTTTTGCAGCATAGGATAAGGCAGCACATAGCCTAATTCCGGCACCTGCATGTCGCGGGCTTGCAGTACAGCGCGGCCGAAGCTTTTCTTTTGCGAGATATGGATGGTTTGAATCAAGGATACGTCCTGCAGCTTGTCCCATACGCCCAGACGATCGAGCAACAAACGGCTGCCGTAGGATAAGGCCAGCGCGCGCGCATCCGAGCTGTCTGTGGCGGGGCGCGCTTCGAGCACGCAAACCTGCAGCCCGCTACCGCGCAAGGATAGAGCCAGCGCTGTGCCGACGGGGCCGCCGCCGATAATGGCGATGTCGTAATCAGTCATGTCGCATGATCTCCTCAATTTCGTTGATGGTTTTTGGCGCTGCCGCTGTCAGCACTTCATGGCCTGTTTGCGTGATGACGATATCGTCTTCGATGCGGATGCCGGTATTCCACAGCGCCAGCGGCACGTCGTCAGCGGGCCGGATATAGCAGCCGGGTTCGACCGTCAGCACCATGCCCGCTTGCAGATTGCGCCACTGACCCTCGAGCTTGTAATCGCCGACATCGTGTACATCCATCCCCATCCAGTGTCCGGTGCGATGCATATAATATTTTTTGTAACTCTCGCTCTCCAACACGCCGTCCACCGTGCCGTGACAAAGTTTCAGATCGATGAATCCCTGTGCCAGTATCTTTAAAGCCGCGTTATGCGGGGCTTCCCAGTTGTTGCCGGGTTGGGCGGCTGAGATGGCGGCATACTGGGCTGCCAGCACCAGTTCATACACGTCCTTTTGTGCGCCCTGAAAGCGACCGTTTACGGGATAGGTGCGCGTGATATCTGAGGCATAGCCTTCAAGTTCGCAACCCGCATCGATCAGCAGCAGATCGCCATCGTGCAGTCTGGCATTGTTTTCGATGTAATGCAGCACGCAGGCATTCGCGCCGCCCGCAACGATCGAGGTATAAGCCGGGTCGCGCGCCCCGTTGCGGCAAAATTCATGCAGTAACTCCGCCTCGACTTGATATTCAAACTGTCCGGGACGGGTAAATTGCATCGCGCGTCGGTGAGCAGCGGTCGAAATATCAGCCGCACGGCGCAGGATCGAAAGTTCATGCGCATCCTTGAATAAGCGCATTTCATGGATCAGGGCGCGTACATCACGCAGTTCATCGGGCGCACGAATACCGCTGCGCGCTTTTTCCTGAACGGCACTGCGCAGTTTTAATAGGCGCTGATCCCATGCGGCACTGGCACCCAAGGGGGAGTAGATCGCGGGCAAATTGCACATCAGTTCGATGAGTTTTTCATCGAGTTTTGCAATGGGAAAAGCCGCGTCGAAGCCGAATTTTTCCTGTGCGGCCTCCGGGCCATGACGATAACCGTCCCATATTTCGCGATCTAGATCTTTTTCACGGCAGAACAGGATGGACTGATGGCAGCCGGCAGGCTCTGCGATCAGCACCAGCACGGATTCGGGCTCAGCAAAGCCGCTCAGGTAGTGAAAACTGCTGTCGAAGCGATAAGGGTAGTCGGCGTCAGCGTTACGTTGCTGTTCGGGCGCATTAGGCAAAATACAGAGGCCGTGCTGAATTTTAGTCAGCAGTCGGGCGCGACGCTGCGCATAGAGGAGTTTGTCAAACATGGGCTTCCTTGCGCAATTTTGCGTCGAGTTCCGTTAAGCGCTGCGGTGTGCCGACATCGATCCATAAGCCTGCGTGATGTTCGCCGCTGACTTTGCCCTGTTTTATCGCCGCGCGCAGCAGCGGGGCCAGCGGGGCGACCGCGCCGCGAGGGATGGATTCGAATAAGGCGGGTTGATATAGCCCGATGCCGCTAAAAGTTAGCAAGGAATCAGGATTCAGGATGTCGGATTCAGGATTTGGCGGGGCGCTTGGCGTCGAAAATGACGTGACGCGATTGCCTGTCAGGCAAAAATCGCCCTTCGGGTGCTGCGGCGGATTGTCCACCAGGATCAGATGCGCCAGATCGCCACTTGATTTCATGCCAGCGGCGAACGAGGGCAGCCGGGAAAAATCGTAATCGCACCAGATGTCGCCGTTGATCACCGCGAAAGGTTGCTCGTTCAGCCAGGGCTGCGCATAGGCGATGCCGCCTGCGGTTTCCAGTGCAAGGGTTTCAGCAGAATAGCGAATTTGTGCGCCGATCCATCTGCCATCACCTAGCGCGGCTTCGATTTGTGCGCCCAGATGCGCATGATTGATGACCAGTTGGTCTATGCCTGCCGCCACCAGTCTTTCAATATGCCAGACGATCAGCGCTTTGCCGCCGACTTCGAGCAGCGGTTTTGGCGTGTGATCGGTCAGCGGGCGCATACGCTCGCCTCGTCCCGCCGCTAATATCATCGCGATCATCGTGCGCCTTAAAATCCGTAACCTGTCGGCGCTTCAACCGGTGGCTCGAGTTCATTGAGCAGGTTGAACAGGGGTTTGAGATCGACGTAGCGTGCGGCTGCCGCGCGCAGATAGCTCATCACCAGCGGCATATCTTTGAGGTAGCCGTCTTTGCCATCGCGGTGACACAGGCGCGCAAAAATACCCAACACCTTGATGTGACGCTGTACGCCCATCCACTCGAAATCCCAGTAGAATTGGCCGAAATCCTCATGCACCGGCAGGCCGGCACGGCGGGCATTTTGCCAATAGCCGATCAGGTAGTCGATGATCTGAGGTTCTTCCCATTTGATATAGGCGTCCTTGAATAGCGAGGCCAGATCGTAGGTGATCGGGCCGTACACCGCGTCCTGAAAATCGATGATGCCGGGATTGGGTTCGGTGACCATCAGATTGCGCGAGTGATAGTCCCGGTGTACATACACGCGCGGCTGCGACAGATTGTTGGCGACAATGCGGGCAAACACCGATTCGAGTTTTGTGTTTTGCGTCTCGGTGAGCGTGATATTCAGATGCTTGCTGATGTACCACTCAGGGAACAGGCGCATTTCGCGCAACAATAGCGCTTCGTCATAGGGCGGTAATTCGGCCTCATTCGAGGCTAACTGAATTTTAATCAGCGCATCGGTGGCTGCGGCATAGAGGCCGCGCGCATTGTCAGGCGTCAAGGCCTGCAGGTAAGTGGTGTTGCCAAGGTCGGACAGCAATAAAAATCCCTGCTCCAAATCTTCTGCATAAACGTGCGGCGTATGAGTGCCAGCGTCCTCGAATAATTTGGCGACATGCAAAAAAGGCTGGCAGTCCTCATGTTCCGGCGGTGCATCCATGATGATGCGTGTCGTGCCGTCGTCAAAGGTGGCGCGGAAATAGCGGCGAAAACTCGCATCGGCGGAAGCGGGTGTGAGCGTGAAGGTGTCGTCGGGAAACTGGCCTTGCAGCCAAACGGTGAGTTGTTGTTCGCGTTTCATAATTGGGCTATTGGAGTGGTCTTAATGGTAAACTTGCAAAAGTTTACCACCTTAACAATATTATGCGGTTTAGTCTTAAGCCTGTTTTACTCACTTTGTTGTGCGTTTTTGCCCATTCCGTTGCGGCGGAAGAGTCGCGTGCGCCTGTTGCGGCGGGCGCTGAGAGCGAAGAGCCTGTGTTTGTTGAGGCGGATAATCTGACCGGCGATAAAAAAAATCAGATGGAGGCAACCGGCAATGCCGTGCTGCTAAGATCCGATCAGACAGTGCGGGCAGACCGGCTTTTGTATGATCAGGAAACCGCAGATCTCGATGGGACAGGTTCCGTTGTGGTCGAACAACGAGGCAGCACCATGAGCGGCCCGCATCTAGAACTCAATTTGGATACGCATGCCGGTTTTATGGAAAAGCCGGTGTTTTTCCTCAAGGAGAATGAGGGGCGCGGCAAGGGCGATATGCTGCACATACAGGATCAGCAGCATTACACGCTGGATAATGGTACCTATACCACCTGCCCTGCCGATCGCGAAGACTGGCAGATGAGAATGTCCAGTCTGGAAATCGATCGCGAACAGCAGGTCGGCGTGGCGCGTCACGCCTGGGTGGAATTTAAAGGCGTGCCGATTTTGTATTCGCCGTGGATGGATTTTCCCTTAAATAACAGGAATAAGTCGGGTTTTTTGTCCCCCGTCATCGGGAGTACCACCAAGGGTGGCGCCGAACTGACCGTGCCGTATTATCTGAGTCTGGCACCCAATTACGATTTGACTCTGGCGCCCCGCATCATGAGCAAGCGCGGCGTGATGCTGGGTAATCAGTTTCGCTATCTGCAGCCGGAATACCGTGGCGAAGTTAACCTCGATGTATTGCCCGGTGATGCGATCACCCAAACGAACCGGACGCGTTTCGGTCTGAAGCATGCTCAGGTTTTAGGCGGTGGTTTTAGCGGGCAGATCAATTTCAACCGCGTCTCAGACAATGCCTATTACCGGGATTTGTCCAGCGAGATGAGCGTTACGTCGCAAATCAACTTATTGCAGGATGCCTCGGTGAGCTACGGCGGCGGCTGGTGGAACAGTACCGCTCGCGTGCAGCGCTATCAAACGCTGCAGGATCCCTTGGCGCCGGTCGGCGAGCCTTATGCGCGCCTGCCTCAGGTGAATGTGAATGCGGCACAAAATTACGCCGGCGCAAATTTCGCGCTGGCAGGCGAGTACGTGAGTTTTACCCATACTACCGCCGTCAACGGTCAGCGGATGGTGGTGGCCCCCAGCGTCAGCATTCCGTTGCTGCGCACGCCCGGTTATTACGTCACGCCCAAGCTCACCCTGCACAGCACAAGCTATGCGATGGGGTCGAACAATACGACGTTATTGCCTGACGCCTCGAGAGTGTTGCCGCTGTTTAGCATCGATAGCGGAGCCGTCTTCGAGCGCGATGTTAATTTGTTCGGCAAGAGTTATTTGAACACGCTGGAGCCGCGCGCCTACTATGTGTTTGTGCCCTACCAGAATCAGGATAAATTGCCGGTGTTTGACTCGGCACAGGCACCGTTCAGTTTCGTGCAGATGTTCACCGAGAACCGTTTTTTCGGCAACGATCGGATAGGCGATGCCAATCAACTGACGCTTGCGGTCGTCTCGCGCTTTCTGGGGCAGGATGATGGCGCTGAGAATCTGAAGTTGACGGTAGGCGAGCGTTTCAGTCTGAGTGCGCCTCAAGTGAATCTGGTCGCGCCAACCACGACTACCAATAAGTCGGATATTTTGCTGGGCGCCTCAGGGCGTCTCAATGCGGCGCTGTCGTTTGATAGTGAGCTGCAATATAGCCCAGCCTTGGCGCGAATTCAGCATTACAACGTGATGGCGCGCTATCGTCCGGAGGCCGGCAAGGTGCTTAATCTGGGATACCGTTTCGTCAGCGACTCATTAGGTGCCCTGATTCCGGGTACGGTGACAGCCACCGGTTCTATGATGATCAATAATGTCGTGTACCCGACTTTTGGCGGTGTGCCTTACACGACCTTAGGCGGCAATAACTACTCGGTTGCATCCCCGGGTTTGCGGCAAATCAATGTTTCCGGGCAGTGGCCTTTATCCGGACGCTGGCATGCGGTGGGCCAATGGAATTATTCTTATCTGGATCAGCGTTTGCTCAGCGGTGTGGCGGGTCTCGAATACGAGCAAAGCTGCTGGATGCTGCGTCTGGTCGCACACAGCTTTACCGTCGGCACACAGCAGACCAGCACCGGGATATTTGTGCAGCTTGAATTGAATGAGCTGGTCAAGGTAGGCTCGGATCCGCTGGTGTTGCTCAAGCAAAGCGTGCCGGGTTACAAGAAATTGAATGAAAAGCCCACAAGCCCCGCTGTTTTGCGTTAATTAATCTGAAGAGATCGCTATGTCAAAAATTAAATTACCTGTTTTGTTCAGCGTTCTTTTGCTGACCTCTATGTCTGTTATGGCCGGTGAAACGCATGTGATTGCGCCGCAGCAGCAGGTCGCGACGATTGATGCTGTGGTGGCGGTGGTAAATGACGATGTCATCACTCGCCTTGAACTCGATGAGCGCTTGCGTACGGTGGTTAGTCAGTTGAAAAAGCAGGGTACGCCACTGCCGGAGCGCGCTGTGCTGGAAACGCAAGTGCTGGAACGAATGATCGCGGAAATGTTGCAGGCACAGTTCGCCAAAGAGAATGGCGTGCGGGTGGATGACACGCAGCTGGATATGGCAATTACGCGTATCGCTCAGCAAAACAACTTCCCGACGCTGGTTGAATTCATGGCCAAGTTGGAATCGGATGGCGTGAATGTTAAAAAATTCCGCGAAGAAATACGTGCGGAAATTGTCTCTACGCGACTGCGCGAGCGCGAAGTAGAAAGCAAACTGGTGATCAGCGACACCGAAGTGGATAACTATCTGTCCAACAAATCGAAGATGGGGCTGGATAACGACGAATATCATCTGGCGCACATTCTGGTGGTTGTGCCGGAGCAGGCCAGCGCTGAGAAGATTCGTGCAGCACGAGAACGAGCAGATCAGGCGTTTACGCAATTGTCGGGTGGCGCGGACTTTTCGCAAGTATCGGCCGGTTTTTCAGACGCGAAGGATGCGTTAAAAGGCGGAGATTTGGGTTGGCGTTCGGGAGACCGTATTCCGCCAGCGTTCATGACTGAGTTGCAAAATTTGAAGCCGGGTCAGACGACCGCCGTGTTGCGCAGTCCGAGCGGCTTTCATATTCTCAAGCTGGTTGAAAAACGCGGTGGCAGCGCGTCGGTTGTGATTACCCAGATTCACGCGCGGCATATCCTGATTAAAACCAGTGAAATCGTCACGGAAGCGGAAGCGAAAAAGCTGATCCTTGAGATCAAGCAGCGCATTGACGGTGGTGCGGGTTTCGCAGAGCAGGCCAAACGTTATTCGCAGGATGGTAGCGCGCAGCAGGGGGGCGATCTGGACTGGCTCTCGCCCGGGCAGACGGTGCCGGAATTTGAAGGTGCGATCAATAAATTGCAGGCGAACCAGATTGGCATGGTACAAACCCAGTTCGGCTGGCATCTGATTCAGGTACTGGAGCGTCGTAACACCGATGTCAGCGAGCAGCAAAAACGTCAGCAGGCACGCGTTTCAATCGGGACTTTCAAATCTGAAGAGTTGTATCAGGACTGGTTGCGTCAGTTGCGCGATCGCGCGTTCGTTGAATACCGCCTCGAAGAAAAGTGAATGCCCGTTATGCACCGCTGGTCATTACCGCCGGAGAGCCGGCCGGCATAGGCCCTGAGTTGTGCGTGCAGATTGCCGCTGCGGCCTTGAATGTGGTGGTCGTGGCCGACAGGAATCTGTTGCAACAACGGGCGCAGCAGCTCGGCATAGACCTTGAAATCAGCGAGTGGGACAGGAGTAAGCGGGAAGCGGTACGTGCCGGTTGCCTTGCCGTCATCCACGTTCCGCTCGCCGTTCCGTCTGTGGCGGGCGAGTTAAATGCGGCTAACAGCCCCTATGTGCTCGAGACGTTGCGCCGCGCTTTGCTAGGCTGCCAGTCTGGCGAATTTAGCGGCATGGTGACAGCCCCCGTTCATAAAGGCATCATCAACGATGCCGGGATTCCTTTTTCCGGACACACCGAATTTTTGGCAGAACTCACGCAAACGCCGCAGGTAGTGATGATGCTGGCAGGCGGCGGGATGCGCGTGGCGCTGGTCACGACGCACATGGCGTTGCGCGATGTGCCTGATGCGATCACAGTGGAACTCTTGGCGCTGGTGTTGCGCATCATTCATCGCGATCTGGCGAGTCGTTTCGGCGTGGCGGCGCCGCGCATTTTAGTGGCAGGCTTAAATCCGCATGCCGGCGAGGGTGGTCACATGGGGCGCGAGGAGATTGAGGTGATGACCCCCGTGCTCGACAGGCTGCGCGCTGAGGGTATGAATGTCAGTCCGCCCCTGCCTGCCGATACGCTGTTTACGCAGGACAAGCTATCAGCCTGCGACTGCGTGCTGACCATGTACCATGATCAGGGCTTGCCGGTATTAAAACACGCAAGTTTCGGGCAGGGCGTTAATATCACGTTGGGCTTGCCAGTGATACGCACCTCGGTCGATCATGGTACGGCGCTGGATTTGGCAGGAACGGGGCGGGCCAATAGCGGCAGTCTGCTCGAAGCGATTTTGGTTGCCGAACAGATGGCTCAATTTGAAAGATTTTCATCCGGACCCTTGCATGAGCGCGCATAAAGCTAAAAAGAAATTCGGTCAGAACTTTCTGGTCGACCAAAATATCATCGCCGATATCATTGCAGCGATTCGCCCTGAAACCTGCGACAATCTGGTGGAAATCGGCCCCGGTTTGGGTGCGCTGACACGCCCGTTGCTCAAAAGCTTGGCGCATCTTCATGTGGTGGAAATTGACCGGGATATTATCGCGCGTCTCGAAGCGGACTACCCGCAGCCCCATACGAAAATGACCATTCATGCGGGGGATGCACTCAAATTTGATCTGGCTACGCTAGGTGCGCCGCTGCGCATTGTCGGCAACCTGCCCTACAATATTTCATCCCCGCTGCTGTTTTATTTTGCCGAATATGCCGACCGCATCACCGACATGCATTTTATGCTGCAAAATGAAGTGGTTGAGCGCATGGTGGCCGATCACTCAACGGCGGCTTACGGGCGACTATCGGTCATGTTGCAATACCGTTTTTTCATGGAAAAGCTGCTGGATGTGCCCCCGGATTCGTTCCGCCCCGCGCCTAAAGTGGATTCCGCCATCGTGCGCATGATCCCGATACCGGTCGATCAGATTGTCGTTAAAAATGAAAAGCTGTTCGGCGAGATTGTCGGGACCGCCTTCGGTCAGCGCCGCAAGACGTTGCGCAACACGCTGAAAAGTTTTTTGAACGAGGCTGAGTTCGAGAGCTTGGGCATCAATCCGCAACTGCGCGCTGAGAATTTATCGGTAGATGAGTTCGCCAGAATTGCCGCGTATGTGGACGGACGCGCGACGCGCTAACTCACTTTTTCTGTATCAGTTCGATCTTGTAACCGTCCGGGTCTTCGACAAAGGCCAGTATGGTGCTGCCGTGCTGCATGGGGCCGGCTTCCCGCACGACTTTGCCGCCGCGCTGCTTGATTTTTTCACAGGCCTCATAGGCGTTGTCGACTTCGATTGCGACGTGGCCGAACGCAGTGCCGATCTCGTATTGTGTCACGCCCCAGTTGTGCGTGAGTTCGATCACCGCACCTTCAGCTTCTCCTGTGTAGCCTAAAAAGGCCAGCGTGAATTTTCCTTCCGGATAATCAGTGCGGCGCAGCAGTTTCATGCCCAGCACATCGGAATAATAGGCGATGGAAGTTTCCAGATTAACCACGCGTAACATGGTGTGCAGTATGCGCATAAAAGCTCCCGTACTTTGAAATTGTTATTCGGTAATCAGTCACATATAGGGTAAAATGCCAGACCCGATGCGCATAATACCATTCTCCTTATCATGTCCGAACCCTTCCCATTAGTTATGAGTTTTGCCGCGACCGATCCTTCGGGGGGTGCCGGCTTGCAGGCTGATATGCTGACCATTTCCAGTATGGGCTGCCATCCGCTGTCCGTTGTGACCGCCATCACGGTGCAGGATACCAGTGGCGTGGAGGATGTGTTGCCGATGGAGGCAGAGTGGGTGATCGATCAGGCGCGCGCGATGCTAGAAGATGTGCCGGTGGCGGCCTTTAAGATCGGTATGCTGGGCAGCGTTGAAAATGTCGTGGCGATCGCCGAGATTTTGGCAGATTATCCTGATGTGCCGTTTGTGCTGGATACCGTGTTAGCTTCCGGACGCGGCGATGAACTCGCCGATGAGGATATGCTCGATGCGATGTGCGAGTTGCTGATACCGCAGGCCACGATAGTCACGCCCAACAGCATCGAAGCGCGCCGTCTGGCAATCGATGAAGATGATGAAGAGGACAATCCTAGCTTGGAGGAATGCGCGCGGCGCATTCTGGAGATGGGTTGTGAATACGTGCTGATCACCGGCACGCACGAGCAATCGGCCAAAGTGGTCAATACCTTATACAGCGATCAAGGTGTCGTGCGCAGCGATGCATGGGCGCGTCTGCCGGGCAGTTACCACGGTTCCGGATGTACCCTCGCCTCTGCGATTGCGGCATTGCTGGCGCAAGGCGTAGAGGTGTCCGAGGCGGTCAAGGAGGCTCAGGAGTACACCTGGCAATCGCTTAATGCCGGCTTCAGGCCAGGGATGGGGCAGTTTATTCCGGACCGGTTGTTCTGGGCGCGCGGCGAAGACGACGAAGAAAAAAAGCAGGATTGAGGATCGTGGATTGAGGATTAAGATTAAAGGCCTGTATGCGATTACGCCGGAAGAGCCTGACACCGTTAAGTTACTGGACAAGGTAAGGTGTGCCTTGCAGGGAGGCGTTAATCTCTTACAGTACCGCAACAAGTTGAGCGCCCCTGCGGTGCGCATCGAACAGGCTTCGGCCTTGCGTCAGTTGACCCGCGAATTCGGTGTGGCGCTGATTATCAATGATGATGCGGTGCTGGCGCAGCAGGTGGATGCGGACGGCGTGCATTTGGGTGGCGAGGATGGCAGCATTGCGGCCGCACGGCAGGTGCTGGGCTTTAATAAAATCATCGGTGTATCTTGCTATAATCGCCTGAGTCTAGCGCAGCAAGCTGAAGATTTAGGTGCGGACTATGTCGCGTTCGGCGCTTTTTTCGCGTCCAGCGTTAAGCCTGATGCGAAAGTGGCAGAACTCTTATTTCTGCAGGAGGCCAGAGGCGTGATCACACTGCCGGTCGTGGCGATAGGCGGCATCACGCTGGAAAACGGCGCATCGGTGCTGGAGGCGGGTGCTGATGCGCTGGCTGTTATTTCAGCATTGTTTGGCGCACCTGATATCACGCTTGCTGCCAGGCAGTTTGCAAATTTGAATACTCAATAATCAGTTTAGGAATACGCGACATGACTTCACACTCGATTTCTCAAAATCAATCTCTTTTCGATGCATCGCAATTACGCATTCCGGGCGGCGTGAATTCGCCGGTACGCGCGTTTCGCTCGGTAGGCGGCACGCCGTTGTTTTTTCAGAAAGGCAGCGGCGCCTATGTCTGGGACGCGGATGGCAAGCGTTATACGGATTATGTTGGCTCCTGGGGCCCGATGATTGCAGGTCACTGCCATCCCGCTGTGGTCAAGGCGGTGCAGGATGCCGCGGCCAATGGTCTGGGTTTTGGCGCGCCAACCGCCTCTGAGCTGGAAATCGCCGAGCTGTTGTGTAAGCTATTGCCGAGTCTGGAAATGGTTCGGCTGGTGAGTTCCGGTACGGAAGCGACCATGACGGCGATTCGACTGGCGCGCGGCTTTACCAATCGTTCGCGCATTATTAAGTTTGAGGGGTGTTATCACGGGCATTCCGATGGCTTGCTGGTCAAGGCAGGTTCCGGTGCATTGACTTTCGGTCAGCCCAGTTCTTCCGGCGTGCCGGCTGAGATCGCAGCACTCACCACCGTGCTCGACTACAACGATGCGGCAGGGCTTGAGCGCGCGTTTGCCGAATCCGGCAATGAGATTGCAGCCGTGATCGTCGAGCCTGTTGCCGGCAACATGAATCTGATTACCCCGAAACGCGAATTTCTCGATGCGCTGCGCAATTTGTGCACAAAATATGGTGCGGTGCTGATACTTGATGAAGTCATGACGGGATTCCGCGTCAGTTTGCAGGGTGCTCAGGGTTATTACGACATCAAGCCTGATCTGGTGACGCTGGGTAAGGTGATGGGCGGCGGGTTGCCTGCGGCCGCTTTCGGCGGGCGACGCGACATCATGCAGTGTCTGGCCCCCTTGGGTTCTGTGTATCAGGCAGGCACCTTGTCGGGCAATCCGGTTGCGGTCGCAGCAGGCATGGCGACATTGAAGCTCGTGCAGGAGCCCGGTTTTTACGAAAATCTGTCGAATCTGGCAACACGGCTGACGACAGGGTTGACGGCGAGTGCCAAAAAGCACGGCGTTGAATTCTGCGCGCAATCGGTGGGCGGCATGTTCGGCTTGTATTTCAGCAGCGCTGTGCCAACCGGTTACGCAGAGGTGATGGCTTGCGACAAAGAGGCCTTCAATCGCTTCTTCCACGCCATGCTGGACGCGGGCGTGTATCTGGCGCCTTCCGCATTCGAGGCGGGATTCGTCTCGTCCGCACACACTGAGGCAGATATCGATGAGACGATTGCCGCAGCAGATCGTATTTTCTCGGACTGGAAATAATGGGACTCTTCTCGCTGGCAACGTTTTACACCACGGTCAATCATATCAAGGATTTGCCGATGCATGGCGGTCGAGAGGTCGCCTTTGTGGGGCGCTCGAATGCCGGAAAATCCAGTGCAATCAATACGCTGGCAAATCACGTTCGTCTGGCGTACACCAGCAAGACGCCGGGACGCACGCAGCATCTGAATTACTTTTCATTGGGCAATGACGGCTATATCGTCGACTTGCCGGGATACGGCTACGCCAAGGTGCCGCCGGAAGCTAAGCGTCACTGGGAAGCGCTGCTCAGTACTTACTTGCAAAAGCGCGAAGAGTTGAGCGGGCTGATTGTGATTATGGACATCCGCAGGCCGTTGCTGGAGCTCGATGAGACGATGCTGGACTGGTTCGCCACCACCGGCAAGCCGGTGCACATTTTGCTGACTAAGTCTGACAAGTTGAGCCGCCAGCAGTCGACGCTGACGCTGATGAAAGTCAAAGCGTATCTGGCAGAAAATTATCCGCAGTGTTCGGTACAACTGTTTTCCAGTCTGAAAAAGCAGGGGTTGGAAGAGGCAGAGGCCGTGATTGCCGGTTGGTTAAAGGCGGACGTTGTCGCAGAGGATCAGCCTGAAGAATAGTAAAAAAAAGCCCCCAACAAGTGGGGGCTAAAATCTTAACAAGGTTAAGACACGCTCAGGGAGGAGAAACGTGGAACGATTCATCATCATTCACACACTCTGATAGGCGTTTTCTGAAATAGTTCAAAAATAAAATAATTTTTTAGGAAAAATCGTGCAGACACTAGGAAAATACCCTAATAAACGCATGCGCCGCATGCGCCATGATGCTTTTTCACGCAATTTGATGCGCGAGAATGTGCTCACATCCGCAGATTTTATCTATCCCGTTTTCGTGCTGGAAGGCACCAATACGGTTGAGGATATCAAATCCATGCCCGGCGTACAGCGCAAGACGCTGGATTTGCTGTTAAAGGATGCAGAGGCTTGTGTAGCGCTGGGTATACCGGTGATGGCGATTTTTCCGGTTGTCGATGTATCCAAAAAATCGCTCGATGCGCGTGAGGCTTACAACCCGGACGGACTAGTGCCGCGTGTCGTAGCCACGCTGAAAAAGCATTTTCCTGAACTCGGTATCATGACCGACATCGCGCTGGATCCTTATACCAGTCACGGGCAGGACGGCCTGATCGATGAGGCAGGTTATGTGCTCAACGATGAGACCATCGCCGTGCTGACACGGCAGGCGCAAACGCACGCAGCCGCGGGTGCTGACATCGTGGCGCCCTCAGACATGATGGACGGTCGTATCGGTGCAGTGCGTGCGGCGTTAGATGAACAAGGCCACATTCATACCCGTATCATGGCGTACTCGGCCAAATACGCATCTAGCTTCTATGGCCCGTTCCGCGATGCGGTGGGATCCAGCGCAAATCTGGGTTCGGGGAACAAATACACTTATCAGATGGATCCGGCCAATTCCGACGAAGCTTTGTGGGAAGTCGGCATGGATTTGCAGGAGGGCGCGGACATGGTGATGGTCAAGCCTGGCATGCCCTATTTGGACATTCTGCGTCGCGTCAAAGATGAATTTAAAGCGCCCACTTTCGTCTATCAGGTCAGCGGAGAATATGCGATGCTCAAGGCGGCGGCGCAAAACGGCTGGCTGAACGAGGAAGCGTGTGTGCTCGAATCCTTGCTGGCCTTTAAACGTGCGGGAGCGGATGGGATTTTGACCTACTTTGCGCTGGATGCGGCAAGATGGCTTAAGGGCTAGGCAGATGCCAGAAACAGCGCGGCGCGTGAATTGAAATTCACGCGCCGCATCACTGGTAGATTGATTTAGCCGAAATGATGCTCTGTCTCGGTGCTAGAAATATTCCCAGACAGGACTTGGAATGCTTCTATTGCAAGCCGGACAGCCAGTACGCAGGAAATAAATTGTAGTGCCAGTATGGGCAAGGCGGCAGCGCCGCCATATTCAGATAAATAAATCGTTGCGAAAAAAAGCGCGCTCAGTGTGGTAAACAGACCAGCCGCATGGGTAACAATTTTGTTCATGGCAAGCTCCCGATAAATGATTTCGATGGGCGTACTTTAAACAATCAAGTTGACGTGCCGCTTACAAATTGAAAAAAGTTTGTAATTAATTTAATCGGTTAGAAAAACAATCAGGCATTCTGAATTTTCTCGTCAATTGCCAGCAGTTTTTCGACTGTGTGTATGTCAGCATGTGTTTCAGGATGGCGAGCACCGCTATGACGGGCATTTTCAGGCAATACGACGATATGAATTTGTGTGCCGGATTCACCTGTCAGTGTATAGCTCGGTACCGTTTTTTCAGCGCCGCCTAGCTTTAATCGCCACTCCCCATCTTCAAAATTCAGCTTCGTTTTAAGCAGAAACAGCAGCACAGCCTTCGCGTCGTCAGAAAAAAGTATCAAATTGATGTCGGAATGTTCACTCGCAGTGCCATTCAATACAGAGCCGGTCAAATACGGATTAAAAACTGAGAGCAGCCGCATGCAATCTAAGGCTTCAGTGCGCAGTCTATGGAGCACATTCGGGTGTCTGTGGCTTTGATATAGTGCGCGGTAACTTTGCAAGGCATCCAGAATTTGCTTATTGCTGGGTAGGTGCTGCGTGTCGGTCGCGCCAAGCTGACGAGCCGCTTTGTGCTTGGCGAAAGCAAAATCATCTACGCCCGTTTCAGCAATCAGTTTGGCCGCCTGATGCGCCAATTGCTCGCGCATCAGATCTCGTTTAGCAGTGCGTTGCATGGGATTGGCAGATCATGAGCCTCAGAGCAACTGATCCTTAATGGCCTCGGCGGGTTTTTCACCATCAGGGATGACCGGCGAGGCTTGGCCACCGGGTATGTTTTCCTGATAAAAATATTCCACTCTGGCGCCATTGTCGTCACGATGACCGCTTTCATTGATGCGGGCGGCGACCATGTTGTCAGGCATGCTGTACTCGGCTTGCGGAACGTTTTTAAGCACCTTCTCCATATAGTTGATCCAAATCGGCAGGGCAGCGCCACCGCCGGTTTCCTTGTCGCCTAAGCTGCGCGGCTGATCAAATCCCATCCAGGCGATACCCACGACGGTCGGTTGAAAACCGCAAAACCAGGCATCGATAGAGTCGCTGGTGGTGCCGGTCTTGCCCGCCAGATCCTGACGGCCCAGCTGCATCGCGCGGATGGCTGTGCCGTGCTTGACTACATCCTGCATCATGTTGACCATCGTAAATGCATTTCGTACATCTATGACAGGCTCTGCGTTCAAGTTGGCTACCGTCGGTATGGCCTGGCTGAGCTTGCGGCCCTGAGCATCCTCAATGCGCTGTATAAAATACGGATAGACGCGGAAGCCGCCGTTGGCAAATACCGAATATCCGGTCAGCATCTGCAACGGGGTCACTGAGCCGGCACCCAAGGCCATGGTCAGATAAGGCGGGTGCTTTTCAGCATCCAAACCGAATTTCGTGATGTAGTCCTGAGCGTAGCGCGGCGTAATGGATTGCAATATTCGTATGGATACCATGTTTTTGGACTTGGTCAGCGCCTGACGCATGCGCATCGGGCCTTCAAACTTGCCGTCGTAGTTTTTTGGCTGCCAAGGTTCGCTGCCTGTTTGATCGGAGCCGAACGATAGCGGACCATCATTGATCAGGGTCGCTGGTGTAAAGCCCTTTTCCAGCGCGGCGGAATAGATGAACGGCTTGAAACTGGAGCCGGGTTGACGCCAAGCCTGGGTGATGTGGTTGAACTGATTGTGATTGAAATCAAATCCGCCCACCAGCGCATAAATTGCACCATCGATCGGGTTGCCAGAAACAAAGGCAGATTCAACTTGCGGCAACTGACTGATTTGCCATGCACCCTGCTCGGTTTTTTGCACGCGGATGATGGAGCCTGCCACGATGCGCTGGTTCAAGGCAACTTTGTCACTTAAAGCACGTTGCGCGAAACGCAATGCATCTCCGCTAATTGTGATGCGTTCGCCCCCTTTGCAGTAGGCCTGAATTTGAGTAGCAGAAGCGGCAAGCACGATCGCGGGCAATAAGTCATCATTGTCGGTAGAGTCCTGCAGCGCCTCTTCGAAAGCCTCCTCACCATTACCCTGCGGCAAGTCCGCGTACCCTTCAGGCCCGCGGTAGCCATGACGCCTGTCATATTCGAGCACGCCGCGTCGCACTGCCTGATAGGCCGCTAGCTGATCCTGTGAACGGATGGTGGTGTAAACCTTAAACCCCTCTGTGTAGGTGGCATCCTGGTATTTTTGATAGACCGCCTGTCGCACCATTTCGGTCAGATAATCAGATTTAACCGAAAATTCCTGATTGCCGTGTTTAGTGGCGAGCGGCTCGGTTTGTGCAGCTTTGAACTGATCATCATTGATGAAGTGCAGCTCATGCATGCGTCTTAACACATACATCTGGCGCAGTTTTGCGCGCTTCGGGTTGACGACTGGGTTGAAGCTGGAGGGTGCTTTAGGCAGACCTGCCAGCATAGCGGCTTCTGCAACAGAGATTTGGCTTAGTGGCTTGCCAAAGTAAATTTGCGCAGCAGAGGCGAAGCCGTAGGAGCGCTGGCCGAGATAAATCTGGTTGATATAAAGCTGAAAGATGTCGTCTTTAGATAAATAGTGCTCAATCTTAAAGGCCAGCAGCATTTCATTAAACTTGCGCGTAAATGTTTTTTCCTTGGAAAGGAAAAAGTTGCGGGCAACCTGCATCGTGATGGTGCTCGCGCCCTGCTTGGAGCCGCCTGCAGTAAAGTTTGAAAGAGCCGCCCGCATCACGCCCATGTAGTCAACGCCGCCGTGCTGATAAAACCGATCATCTTCAGCGGCTAAAATAGCTTTTTTCATTGCGTCAGGCACATCGGCAATTTTGACCAGCGCGCGGCGTTCTTCGCCGAACTCGCCCAGCAGCGTGCCTTCGGCGCTATAAATGCGCAAGGGGACTTTTGGGTGGTAATCGGTGAGTACTTCTAAAGAGGGGAGGCTGGGATAGGTCAGCATGACAGCCATGCCGAGCAGCAGCACAGGCAGTGATAGCAGGGTGAGTAGGATGATAACGGGGAGCAGCCAGCGGCGAGTAGTCATTGAATTGTTGTTCAAGAATAATTAAAAATGGTATTGTTCAACCGACGCAACGATTATACGAGATAAATGCACTTGCAAAAACGCCTTTACAGTGTCGATACTTGTTGCTAGGATTTCAACCACTTTATACGGAAAAGCTCCGAACGGCCTATGCCTAAAGTAAATTTTGATTTTTTTGTGGACTTTATACAGTCCAAAGCCCCACCTCTGATCGGGGTGGATATTAGTTCGTCCTCGGTAAAATTGGTTGAATTAAGCCAGTCGCCAAACAATGGCGGCTATATCGTTGAGCGCTATGTGATCGAAACATTGCCGAAAGATGCTTTTTTCGACGGCAATATCAATAATTTAGATGCCTTGGCCGATGCGCTGCAACGTGCGTGGAAGCGTCTGGGTACTAAGATTACAAACATCAGCGTAGCGCTACCTGCTTCTGCGGTGATCACCAAAAAAATCCTCTTGCCGGCGGGTATGCGCGACGAAGATCTGGAGTTTCAGGTCGAGTCAGAGGCTAATCAATACATTCCCTTTGCGCTGGATGAAGTTAATCTGGACTTTCAAGTGTTAGGGCCTGCGCCGGGCAATGCGGATGAAGTTGAGGTGTTGCTGGCCGCTTCTCGCAAGGCTAATGTGGAAGACCGGGTCGCCGCAGCGCAAGCCGCCGGACTTAAAGTCTCGGTGGTCGATGTTGAGCCCTATGCAGCAGAAGCCGCCTTTTCGCAGATACGCGCGCAGTTGCCTGACAATGCAGATGATAAATGCGTAGCGCTGATCGACATTGGTGCCACGGTGATGAACGTCAATGTGTTGCGCAACGGTCAGTCTATTTATACGCGTGATCAGCAAATAGGTGGTGAGCAATTGACGCAGCAAATTCAGACTGTGTTTGGTCTGAGCACTGAACAGGCTGAGGCTGCCAAGCGCAGCGGCGATTTGCCGGCAAATTACGACAGTGAAGTGCTCTCACCTTTCCGTGAAAATCTGGTGATGGAAATTGCCCGCGCCTTGCAGTTTTTCTTTACCTCCTCGCAACATTACAACGAGATCGACTATATCGTACTCGCCGGCGGCTGTGCCGTATTGCCGGGTCTCGATGATGCGGTAGCCACGCGCACTCAAGTGAGCACGATGGTCGCCAATCCATTTGCACTGATGACTTTGTCAGGAAAAATAAAGAACCGCCAGTTGCAAGCGGATGCGCCGGCTTTGATAGTCGCCTGCGGTTTGGCGATGCGGAGGTTTGACCCATCATGATACGCATCAATTTATTGCCGCACCGTGAGGGAAAACGGCGTATCAAACAAACGCAGTTCATCACCCTGAGCGTGTTGTCGCTGGTGCTGGGGCTCTTGGTCTGGGGTGTCGTGCATGCCGTGATCAGTGCGCAAATCGGCTATCAGGAGCGCCGCAATGATTATCTGAAGCAGGAAACATTGATTCTGGATAAGCAGATAGCGGAAATCCGCAAACTGCGCGAACAGACCAGAGCACTGCTCGAACGTAAAGACGCAGTTGAAAAATTGCAAAGCGACCGTTCGAATGTGGTGCATTTGCTCGATCAAATGCTGCGTATCTTGCCCGACGGCGTATATATCAAGTCGATCAAGCAAACGGGTGACGCAATCAACCTGGTCGGTTTTGCCCAATCGAATGCGCGCGTCTCAACGCTGATGCGTGCCGTTGAGGATTCACCTTGGCTTGAATCGCCCGCTTTGGTAGAAATCCATGCTTCAAGCGCGAACGGGGCAAGAGTCAGTGAGTTCACGCTGACTTTCAGGTTGACCAAGCTGCCAGGTGCTGAAGCGGCGAAGTTGGCCGAAGGAAGGAATCAGGTGCCATGATGAACTTAGAAGAACTGAAAAATCTCAATCCTAAAACGCCGGGTGCGTGGCCTTGGGCAGCGAAAATCTTAAGTTTTGCTTTGATGTTTGTCGTGGTGGTGATTGCCGGTGCCTTGCTGGACTGGCAGGAGCAATGGGATAGCTTGAATGCGGCCAAGGCGCAGGAAGATACCCTCAAAGAGACATTCTTATCCAAAAAACGTCAGGCGGTGAATCTCGATCTGATCAAGAAGCAGTTGCTCGAAACGCAAGAGGCTTTCGGTGCCTTGCTCAAGCAGTTGCCGAACAAGTCTGAAATGGATGCACTGTTAACGGATATCAATCAGGCGGGGTTGGGGCGGGGCTTACAGTTTGAATTGTTCCGTCCGGGTACAGAAACCATTCAAGGTTCGTTTGCTGAGCAACCGATTTCCATCAAGGTGACCGGCAGTTACGATGATCTGGGTAAGTTTTCCAGCGACATTTCAATGTTGCCGCGCATCGTGACACTGAATGAAATTTCGATTACGCCCAATGCCGGAATTTTGACGATGGACGCCGTCGCGAAGACCTTTCGCTATCTGGATGATGAGGAACTCGCTTCTCAGAAAAAAGCTAATAAGCCTGCAGGAGCCAGCAAATGAAGCTCATCTATGTCGTGCTGGCCAGCATGCTGTTAACGGGGTGTGTCGGCGAGGAGTTTGGCGACTTGCGCGAGTTTGTTAAAAATTCAGGCAATGATCTGCGCGGGAAAATCCCGCCGCCGCCCACCGTCAAACTTTTTGAACCTTACGCCTATGTAAACGATACCAATCTGGCCGATCCGTTCAAGCCGCGCAAACCTGAGGCAAGCGTTGGCGACAAGCGCGGTGAAAATGAACCCGATCGCAATCGTCCGAAAGAGGCGCTGGAAGAATTTTCGCTGGAAAGCCTCAAGATGGTGGGCTATGTTCTGAAGGCTAAAATAGGACACGCTGTGATTCGTGCGCCGGATAAAAAACTCTATCAGGTCAAGGCGGGTAATTACATCGGCATGAATTTCGGGTTGATTAAGAAATTGACCGACACGGAAATTACGATTAAAGAAGTGGTGCAGGACAGCACCGGAGACTGGTCTGAGCGCACCAGCAGTCTGCAATTGGTTGATAAGGAGTAGGGCATGAACATGACGATAAGAACTGCCGGGATTGCAAAGGCCGCGCTATTGAGTTTGCTGATGGTGTGTGGTCAGGCACAGGCTCAGGCGCAGAATAAAATAACTGCGCTGAGCGTATCCGAAGCAGGCCCGGGTTTGACGGTGATCAAGGTTGAGATGGCAGAGCCTTTAAACAATCCGCCTGCCGGATTTACCATCAATGTTCCTCCCCGTATTGCACTTGATTTTCCTAATACCGAGAATGCGCTGGGCCGCTCGGCTCAGGATTTTTCAGCCGGGGATTTACGCAGCGCCAATATCGTTCAGGCGGGTTCCCGCACGCGCCTCGTGATCAATCTTAACCAGATGCTAGGTTATGAAACCCGTACAGATGGCAAAAATATCCTGATTACTTTGCATGCAAAGCAGGCTGAACAGTCAGCGCCTAGCACCACGCGTTTCGCGGATGCACGTCAGACAGCGCAGAAGCATACCCTGAGCGCCGTTGATTTTCGTCGCGGTAAAAATGGCGAAGGCCGGATACAGGTTGATCTTTCAGATTCAGGTGTTGGCATCGACATTCATCGTCAGGGCACCAAGCTGATCGTCGACTTTATGAAAACAAATCTGCCGGGCAAATTGCAGCGCAAACTCGACGTCGTTGATTTTGCAACGCCTGTGCAGCTGGTGGATACCTTTGCTCAGGGTGAGAACATCCGTATGGTGATTGAACCTAAGGGGATGTGGGAACATGCGGCATATCAGACGGACAATAAGTTTATCATCGAAGTAAAACCCGTCGTTGAAGACCCGAATAAACTCGTCAAGGGTGTGCAAGCGGGCTATGCGGGTGAAAAACTGACGCTCAACTTTCAGGATATCTCCGTGCGTGAAGCGCTGAACGTGATTGCGGACTTTACTGAATTGAACATGGTGATCAGCGATACGGTTGTAGGTAATCTCACCTTGCGCTTGAAAGATGTGCCTTGGGATCAGGCGCTCGACATCATCTTGCAAAGCCGGGGATTGGCGATGCGCAAGAACGGTAATGTGATTCAGGTCGCACCGATCGGCGAAATTGCAGCATCAGAAAAGAGCGATCTGACCGCAAAGCAGGATATTTCAGAACTGGAAGAACTGCGTACGGAAAGTTTTCAGCTGGGATATCAAACGGCGACTGCCGCCGCCGCTTTATTGAACGGCGTATCTGCACCCGGCGGTTCAGCTCAAGGTGGTGTTCCTGCAGGTGCAGCAGTGCCATCAGGTGCGGCTAGTCAAGCTGCATCAGCGCGTATTCTTTCTAAACGCGGCAGTGCGATGGCTGATGTGCGTACCAATACCCTGTTCGTCAAAGACACGCCATCGCGTCTCGATGAGGTTCGCAAGTTGCTCAAGCAGATCGACGTGCCTGTGCGTCAGGTGATGATAGAAGCACGTTTTGTCTCCGCGGGCGACTCTTTTGCCAGATCGCTGGGTGGCAAGCTGGGCTTTACCAGTCCAGCTAATGCGGCTAACGGTGGGGCGGCCACGACAGGTGCTGTTAACGGTATTAATGTGAATTTGCCTAATTCGCTGGCCGGTACAGGCGGCGGCTTGCTGCTGTCACTGTTTAATCCTGCTGCCACCAAGGTGTTGACGCTAGAATTGAATGCATCCGAAACCGACGGTATTACCAAAAATATCGCCAGCCCTCGCGTGGTGACCGCCGATAAGACTAAAGCCTCCATCAAGTCGGGTGTCGAGATACCGTATACGATTGCAGGTACCGTGGGCAGTCCTCCGACCACTGCATTTAAGACCGCCGCGTTAAGCTTGGACGTGACGCCGCATATCACGCCCGATAACAACATCAACATGACGCTGGTCGCAAGCCAAGATACCGTCGGCGCGTTGTACAGCGGTGTGCCCAGCATCAACAGCAAAATGGTGACCACCGAAGTGCTGATCGAAAACGGCGGTACGGTGGTGGTGGGTGGTGTGTTCACTCAGGACGTAGCCGACACCGTTAATAAGGTGCCGCTGCTGGGTGACATCCCTGTGCTGGGCTGGATGTTCAAAAATAAGGTTAAGACGGATGCCAAGAATGAATTGCTGATTTTTATTACGCCTAAAATCATGCAAGATTCGATGAACTTGCGCTAAACGTTGTTCAATTAACCTGCACGATCTAGGCCCGGCTGAGTCCGGGCTTTTGATTGTTATCGTTTACAATACGCACTATGCAAAACAGTCCTACAAATAGCACACGAAAATTTCAGTCCGGTAATCTGATTCTGGTCGGCATGATGGGTTCGGGAAAAACCACCATGGGGCGGATTCTGGCACGTCATCTGAATAAGGTGTTCGTCGACAGCGATGAAGAAATTCAGTTTCGCACCGGCGTGACGATACCGCATATCTTTGATGTTGAGGGTGAACCGGGATTTCGCCAGCGTGAAACGGATGCGCTAGAAGCCTTAGTTGTTCGGGATGATCTGGTCATTGCAACCGGTGGCGGTGCGGTACTCGCGCCAGAAAATCGCAAGATGTTGAACGAATCCGGCATCGTGATTTATCTGAAAGCCGGTGTGCATGACCTGTGGTTGCGCACGCGCAACGACCGGAATCGCCCGTTGCTGCAGACGGGTAATGTGCATGCCAAACTGGCCGAATTATTGCAGCAGCGCGATGGCTTGTATCAGCAGGTGGCGGATATTGTGATGCCGACCGGCCGCCAGAGCGTGCACGCCTTGATGTTGAAGCTGGTCAATGAAATTGAACTCTACCGGAAGAAGAATCAATGATACAAACACTGACCGTTGGCTTGGCTGAACGCAGCTACCCGATACACATCGGCACCGATTTGCTGAGCAATGCCGCGTTGCTGGCGCCCTATATACCCAGAAAACGCGTTGCGATTGTGACCAATACGACCATCGCACCGCTGTATCTGAACAAATTGCAGCAAACCTTGCGGGAAATCGGCGTGCAGAGTGTCGAAATCATTTTGCCTGACGGTGAGGTATATAAGACGGGTGAAACGCTCAATCTGATCTACGACGGTTTGCTCACTCATCGCTGCGAGCGCACCACGCCGCTGATTGCGCTGGGTGGTGGAGTGATCGGCGACATGACGGGATTTGCGGCGGCCAGCTTCTTGCGCGGCGTACCGTTTATCCAGATTCCTACGACGCTGCTGTCTCAAGTCGACTCCTCGGTGGGCGGTAAGACGGGTATCAATCACCCGCTGGGTAAAAATATGATCGGTGCATTTTATCAGCCGCAGTTGGTCCTCGCGGATATCTCGACGCTCAACACCTTGAATAACAAGGAATTATCGGCAGGTCTGGCTGAGGTCATCAAGTACGGCCTGATACGCGATTTGCCGTTTCTTGAGTGGCTGGAGCAGAACATTGAAAAATTACTGGCACGCGATACCGCAGCGCTGCAATATGCCGTGATGCGCAGTTGCCAGAATAAGGCTGAGGTGGTCGCGGCGGATGAGCGGGAAAGTGGCGAGCGCGCCTTGCTGAATTTAGGGCATACCTTTGGTCATGCGATTGAATCAGGTATGGGGTATGGTAACTGGCTGCATGGCGAAGGGGTCGCCGCAGGCACGATGATGGCGGCCGATCTGTCTCAAAGGATGGGCTGGATCAGCACTGAGGATGTGTCGCGCATTCGTGCCTTATTTTTACGCGCAAATTTGCCGGTTGTATCGCCTGATTTGGGTGTCGATCGCTATCTAGACTATATGGGCATGGATAAAAAAGTTGAAGGTGGAAAATTGCGTTTCGTGCTGTTGAAAAAAGTAGGCCAGGCCGCACTTGTCAGCGATGTGCCGTTAGCGCTGTTGCAACAGACGCTGGCCGCGTGTGTTGTGCGATGAGCGAGCTCGCATCCTATGCTGTTTCCGAGTCAAACTCGCGGGGCAGAAGATGTCATGAAGCATCCCCGTCAGGTCGCAGCGAGTTCCAGCGCGACCGCGACCGCATCATTCATTCAGGGGCATTTCGCCGTCTGGAATACAAAACGCAGGTGTTCGTCAATCATGAAGGCGACCTGTTCCGTACCCGCCTCACCCATAGTATTGAAGTGGCGCAAATTGCGCGCTCGATTGCACGCCGTCTGAATCTCAATGAAGATTTGGCTGAGGCGATTTCTCTGGCCCATGATTTAGGGCATACCCCGTTCGGTCATGCAGGGCAAGATGCGTTGAACGGTTGCATGAAAGCCTATGGCGGTTTTGAACATAATCTGCAATCCGTGCGGGTGGTCGATATGCTCGAAGCGCGTTATGCCACGTTCGACGGGCTGAATTTGTGCTTCGAGACCCGTGAGGGGATCTTAAAACACTGCTCACCGGTGCATGCCGCCACCATGGGAGAATTGGGCGAGCGATTTTTAGCTGATCGGCGTCCGTCGCTAGAAGCGCAGATCGCTAATCTAGCCGATGAAATCGCCTACAACAATCACGATGTGGATGACGGCCTGCGATCCGGTTTAATTACGCTGGAACAATTGTCTGCCGTGCCGCTGGTGAATGAGCATTTGTGCGAAGTTCGTCAGGCGTACCCTGAGATAAACGACCGGCGTGTCGTGCATGAAACGGTGCGGCGCATGATCAATACGCTGGTGACGGATTTGATCAGCCAGAGTGCCGCCAATATTGCAGCACAACACTTGGTGACGCTCGATGATGTGCGCCGCGCCCCTGCGCTGATTGCATTTAGTGATGAACTGAATGCAAAGCAGCTTGTCCTGAAAAAGTTTTTGCACACGCATTTGTATCGCCACTATCGTGTGATGCGCATGAGCGCCAAGGCGCAGCGCATTATTCGCGATTTGTTCGGCGTATTCATGGAAGATCCCCGCTTGCTACCCACCCAGTTTCAAACCAGCGAAACCCAACTAGAATCAAGCCGTGCGCGGGTCGTGGCGGATTACATCGCCGGTATGACCGATCGGTATGCGATACGCGAGCATAAACGCATTTTCGCAGTGGAAGAAGACTCGATTTAGCCAAACTGGCTATTGGACCGATATTTCAGTCTATGCGATATCGATCATAATCGCTGTTCGGTAACGCAGGGAAATAATTTTTTGTACAGTTATGGCAACCATATATCCGATTATGCAAATTCAAAGATTACGCGGGATATGTTACCGATGCTCCAGAATCTAATTCACTGAGCTAAGCGCACGCTTGCAGATTCAGTCAGTAAATAGTTCGGGGAAATTTTGCCTTGCGAGTTTTAATCGAACAATTTCCTTAATTCTGCGTTTTAAGTTGTTTTTGTAATATTTCCCAGACCCGCCGCCAACGCCACAGATTACGGGAGGAATGCTGAAAAGTACCCGGCTCAGATGCTCTTTGATGATGACATCCTTAAAGCAGTCTTCCAAGCTAAGCCCCTGTTCACCACCTACATTGAGATAGGCTGTCGCCAGATTTTTCAGGTAGAACGATTTATTTACTAAGTAAAATCGGGTGTCTATGTAGGAAAACTGAGTCTTTTTAAAGGAAAAGACATCAGAGAAAACACCTTTGCATACAAATAACCCATTCCATTGGGCCAAACAGTCTAAAAAATTTTCCACCCAAAGTTTGGCAGTGCATTTGCCATAAAAATCAGCATCCTTCAGAAAAACCGAATGCTCAAGGGCAAAAGACACGATTTCTCCTTCGCCAAATCCTTTACCGTGTATGCGAACGAGCTCCATATTATTTTGAAAATAAAGGCATTCGATTTTTGCGTTTGGAAATTTATCTTGAACGATAGATGAAAAATCAAAATTTGAACCATCGCAAATAACTAATCGCATATCAGGCGAAATTAACAACCATTTGTCTAACGATTCGAGCGTTAGCCTGATACGAGACTCTTGATCCTTAAGGGCAACTGAATGATCGGAAACAATCACGCAGGATGTAAAAAGAATCGGCGGGAGTTTGGAAGTCATAAGGCGCTTAGATTAGAGATTTATAATTTAAATGGGTTTCACAAAATAATGCGATGAAAATGCGAATCAACGTAACGATTTTAAAGCCATTTAGCGTCTGTTCACTGATTTTTTAATAAACCTGTTACAAGACTGCCCATGTAGAGGTAGCCGTTTGTACTTAGATGCACGTCATTAGGTTTGTAAAAATCTCTAATTATATGGCTTTGTTGAGTAAATAATTCCGCTAGATTTGGTGCTCGCAATTCGGTATGCTGTGCCATTATATCCCAAGGATTTACGAAGAAATTTTCGTTAAATTTTCCATAGCCCAAATACACTGTCGCTTTGTCTGGTACGACAAGCCACATTGATTCAAGCCCATTCTTTTTAAGATTACTATTTATTGTTAGAATGTTGTTGATCGATGTAAAAGTTTTTTTGTCGAAATCATGTGAATAAAATAAGCCGAAATTACATTTTTTATTTGAAAATAGCGCACAACCATTATTGACAGGCACAACACGAGCACCAGAGTTGCCGAAATCCAAATATTTTTTCGCATCATCAAATAAGTAAGTAAATTTAATTTTATTGATTAGCGCATTGAAGACCCAATCTCCCCCTAGTGGGGGCTTACTGAGGGATAAGCTTGCGTCCGGAGGCATGGTTGCTGGAAGTGGTTGTTGATAGGAAGTGCTTCTCATCTTATTCGTTATTTCGCAATGGGAATCCATACGATTTTGAAAGCCATGTTCAATACTTTCAATGATTACATAGCGACCTTTAAATCCTGCCGATCGTATAACTTCACCGAGGTTCTCACCCATTCCGCATGGCTTAAAATCTTCCCATTTCAAAGTGGCGGGTTTATACCCAGCATTAATTAATTGACTTTGCCAAATCAGACCGTTTGAAAATGAATCCCCTATCACCAAAATATCTGCCTCATTAAGTGGAGAGCTTATGAGAAGATGGCCTGAGATATTTGGCTGTTGCATTCTCCATCCAAAGTCATTTTCATCTAATTGACCTATGCGCGTTAAGTCTCCATACAGCGTCCCGAAGTAAGCTTCCAACACTGACATTGCTACTGCAATGACAAAAATAGGTATTATGACCAATAAGCTGTAATTTTTATAACTGATACGGCCTAGAGTGGGCATATATTTTCGTAAAAAATTTAGCATTAGAATTGAAAGTATAAAAAGGGGGATTGCTTATGTAAGCTGCTAAGTGCAAAAAATGCTAATACTATTATCAAAAGTGCATTCTGAATTGTCGGATACCAAATTCGCTTACTGCTTGTAACGTTATCATCTGTGCAAGAGTAATTATTTTTATTAGCCATTATCTGCTGTACGTTTGGCATTTTAAAAACAACAACTGAGCCTATAATAACTATAACTATAGCATTACCCGGATTTAATTCTGTCATGGGCATTAGTCCTGAAAGCTGAATACCGTAACTATGTAGCGCGTTAGTTAAGTCGG